>Ga0190306_1000118_pt1 | contig 31371 bp, 52 predicted proteins | sample 48700734_MG_FD_161657 | JGI IMG/M metagenome (GOLD analysis project Ga0190306, IMG submission 161657) | Hydrothermal vent sediment bacterial communities from Southern Trench, Guaymas Basin, Mexico - 4870-07-3-4_MG | ecosystem: Environmental > Aquatic > Marine > Hydrothermal vents > Sediment ... | reverse complement strand
AATAATTATGGCGGACATAGGCGAAAAACTCACAGAGGCTTGGACGCAAAAACCTCTGTATCATTTTAATTCAATCAGAATTTACTGCAATAATGCCTTATCTGAAGCCAACAGACTGCAAACCTACGAGGCTATAAATTACGCATTCAACAAGGTGAAAGAGTATCTAATGGCTATCTGCTTAAAAAGAGATATGCTGAATGACCAGAAAAAAGAATTAAACGAAATAGAAATCTGCCTTTACGGAGACCCAGAAAGCACGAAAACAATTACCTTGTGGCAGAAGTATCACATCTACATCTCCACAACGGAATACGGAGAAAAAATAATACACAACGGCTTAAATATTGTAAATGCTCTGTATAAAATATTTCAGGAAATAAGCGAGGAAGCATACAACAACAATTTAATAATTCCTCTGCCTTTCGAGAGAAAATCCCCTGTCGAAAGGCTTGATGAAGTTTTAGTAGGTAGTTAGTATGGGACTGAAAATTTGGACGCCCGAAGAACTGAAAAAAGAAAAGGAAGAATACAACCCAGCAAAAGACCACTTGAGTTTTAAATTCTTGGCAAAAAAGATTATAGAAAGACAGAAATACGGGAAAGATGCGATAATTGTCGTAATAGGCGAAAGGAGAGTTGGAAAATCCAATTGGATGCTGAAATTAATAAAAGCATACATTCAGGCAAGAAGGGAGGAGGAGAGCGACTTCAAATGGAGTTGGGAGGACAATTTTGCTATGACAACAAGTATGGCTCTGCAAAAATACGAAAAATTGCCAGAGAGGTCTTTTCTGGTTTGCGACGAGGCGGTTGATGTCGCAGACAGGAGTTCGGCGATAACAAAATACCAGAGACAATTGAAAAAATTAATGGCAAAAATTGGACAAAAAAGATTGCTTTCCGTCTTTATCATTCCAGAGGTGTGGTGGCTCACGACATCGATAATGAATATGGGAACTATGCTCGTGGCTGTTGCTCATAGGTATCAATTTTTGTGGTCTTATGCTTTTTACTATGCGAAGGCGGGAAATCTTTTCGTAAAGGATAAGTTTATGCTTAATTATATCGAAAAATTGTTCAAAGCGGAAAAAGGCTTGCTAAAGAGAGAATCGATATACAGAGAAAGATTGGTAAAATATGGCAATCAAACTCTCACGGAAAAATACCCAGCGGGACTTTTCAGGGATTTAAGGAGAATACCGACATTCGTTGCTATGCACAGATACGGCAGAGCGGATAAAAGTTTTGAGGATAGGTATATCAAAAATGTTAAGTTAAGGCAGATGAAGAATATCGAAGAAGAATATGATTTTGTTCCAAGAGTAAAATATTCGCAATTGCTGTGGAAGTATAATACTCTTTTATACAATTTAAGAATGAAGGCGGGAATGAGTTATAAGCAACTTGAAAATCTGCATATTGACAAAGATGGAAACCTGCTTGCTGGAGTTTCAAAAATCCAGACAACACTTAACAGATTAGATGTTCAATTCAGTTCCAAACTTGCGGATATTAATGAAATCGATGAAGAGGAAAACGGCGAGGAAGAATAGTTAAATATTTTAAACAACCTATTAAATAACTTTTAAGTGGAATGTTATTATGAAAAGAACAAGAAGTCGTAATAATAAATCAAGAAAAACTTTTCACATACCAAGGAGTAATGCTATGTTTGTGTTAAAAATAAATAATGACAGAATACGAAGTTTGAAAAAAGAAAATAAAAGATTAGAAAAAATCATAAGTTCAGATAAATATCAACTTATGGATACAAGAGGTCTTAAATGGCAAATTCAAAAATACAAAGATGAAATTAATCAACTTTCTCGAGAAAACAGAGTAATAAGGTCTTTATTGTCTAAAGGCAAGTGTGTTTATGGCGGTGATACATATATTTTAAAATAGAATTTTGTTTTATTTTTGTTAAAAATTCCAAATAAACCTTTATATATATTATTGCTAAATTAAATTATCAGGCGAGTGAAGAGGGTTCAGCACCTCGTATGGAAGTGCGTGGTTTTCCTCTTCCAATTTCCTGTTGTAATATGGAATTTGAAAAAGTCACGGAGGAATTTGCAAAAAAATTTATAGAGAGGCGGGCAGATACAGAAAATTTTGACATAGCAGAGCATTCTTTTTATACTCACAATCCAGAGCAGGAATTTTTATCGGTATTATTCACAGGCTATATTCAAAATTTTTATTATATGTCCTCTGCGGAAGTTTTTAAATATTCCATTCCACTACATAAAGAGATTATCAAAAAAGACCTTGATTTTTATGTTCGAAGTTTAAAAACAGCCAGAGAACTCTCCACGATGAAAGACCAAGTATTAATAGGTCTATTGCTGTTGTCCAAACACGAAAAAAGAGAAAAGTATATTGATTTATTGGTGGATATGTTGTCTTCCTTTCCACCAAATCAAATAATAAGAAAGTTCGTAAATACTAAAAGAAAAAACAAAGAGTTGTTTGGTGGATTTGGTTCTTTTGAAAAAAAATTAATCAACAAGGTTTTTAACGTGTGGAAAGAAAAAGGCTTATTGACCTATTACTTTGCCAAATATAGAAAATACATTCAGCAATTAATTAATATTTCTCACGTAAAGATTGAAAAGGAGCAATTTGAATGGTTAAGCAATCCGACAAAATATCAAGGTAAAGAGGAATATTTTGCCAAAATTAAAGATTTTTATAACTCTAAAAATATATATTCTTTGCCAAATAAAACTCCTTTTGAAATTGTGAGAAGTTCGATAAAGAAAGAAGATTGGAAACCTGAATTATTAAAAATATGTGATATTACAGCCAACACGGTGGTATTGCAGGCGACAAGTTTTTATTCTGTATTTGGTAATAAAATGTTGCCTTATGTAGAAAGAGCAACAGGAATGAGAGTTACAGCAGATAAAATTCTTAAGGCATTAATAATGGCAGAAATAAAAGGTTATGATAATTTGGCAAAAGAATTGGCAAAGGCTTATGCCGAAAAGGTTAAAACAACATACAAAGATTTGTTATTGCCTTTAGATAATGCAAGAGTTTGTGTTGTTCTTGATGCTTCGGGGAGTATGGCTTGTGAGAGTTTAACAGGTTTATTTTTAAAAAGTTTAAGTTGTATCGCTCCATTTTCACCAATAGTTAATTCTTTGATTTTGTTCAGCAACTCGGCAAAAGAGGAAGACAAGAGCCTTTTATCTTCTTGGAATGGTCTGTTGAAAATTATGAGAATTGCAGAGGCAAGATACAATAGAGGAACAGACATCTGTGAAGGTTTGTCTCTTGCTATTGAGAAGGCTAAACAAAATGAAATAGATACTGTGATTTTGGTTACTGACGAGCAGGCAAACTTGCTTCGTGGCTCTGATACCGAAATGGAATTAATTAAAAAATTATTAGATATGGGTGTTCAGGTTATAGTTATAAATCCAACTCCTTATCCTGTAAAGATTACAGATATTTCAGATAAAAGGATAATATATGTTAATGCTCCAAATCCTGAAAGTTTAAAAGGAGCATTACGATTAACTCAACTCATAAAAACAAAACTGCAAGCCAAGCCTTTACTTGAAAAAATAGAAGTTGTTGTTAAAAAAGCCAAAAAGAAGAAAGAAATATGAAACATATCACAGTATTGCGGGTGTATTTAACATTATTAATGTTTTTAAATTTTTATAGTGGGTTAAAATATATTAGTGTTACAGATGTATTAAATGAAAAATTTTGGTTGGTAACATTTATTCTTTCTGTAATGATGACTCTTATATATATAATCTGGTTATTTTTTGAAGAGGAGAGAGAAGATGAGTGAAAAATACATTTTAAAAAGGCGGGTGATTGATTGGAAGGCTGTGTTTCTTGCTGTGTTATTTATAATCATTCTTTTGTTTTTAAATATTCAGGCTTTAATATATGTTTTGGAAGTCAAAGATGCTTTATATATTTTTGTTGCACAAAATGTCGCTACTTTCCTTTTGTTATTACTTCTTTTTACTTCTGCAGAATTTACCAAGATTATTAAAGAAGAAGTATATCTTAAAAAGGTAAAAGAAAAATGACTGAAGAATATAGGATTATTAGGCGGGTAACAGACTGGCGAAAATTAATATATAATGTGTTGTTTTACTGCTTTGTTTTTATCTTAATGAATTATTTTGTTTTGGTGTATTTATTTGGCGGAGAGCCAAAAAATATAATCCTTTTATTTATGCAGATAGGTTTGTTAAATGCTGTGATTATAGGCATTATTATAAGTATATTATTAATTTATCCTGAAGATATAATAGGAAATTGCACCAAAATAATTAAAGAAGATGTTCATCTTGAAAAGGTGAAAAGAAAATGAAGGAAAGGGATATCATATTGAAGGAATATAAGATATTGATTGAATATATAGCAAGGTTTATAATTGTAATCTGTTGTGTTCATATTATATACAATATATCTAAAGATTTTTTACTTACCTTTGCAATAGCAATAATTATGAGTATTTGGGTTGTATGGGAACTTGTAGATAGTGTATATAATTTTAAAATGGAAATGGAAAAGGATAAAAATGAAAGAAAGTAAAACAAATATTTTGGAAAAAATTGCAATTACATTTTTAATAGGTGGTGGTTTTCTTTTGTCTGTTATAAAACTGCTTGAAGGAGACAACAGGCTTATTTTGGTTTATATAGCACTTTCCCTGATGATTCTGTTATTCGGTTTGAAAAATGACTGAAAAAACAGATTTTTGGTTGTTTTTTATTACGGGAATGACATTTGGTATTTCTATTATCGGATTAAATATTTCTATATTGTTAAAACAGTATTTACATTATTGGCATACGCCTTTATGTATATTTAGTTTGGTTGGATTAATATATGGTTGTATGATTATTTTTGAAAATATAAAAAAATAAAAATCATCTGCCTCTTCCAAGTCCAGGCTTCTCTCTCTTTCCGTAACCCGTCCATCTGTGCTTTCTTCTTCCGCCTTTGTAAAGAATATATATCTTTCTGCCACCAACATTTAACCAAGTAACTCTTGCTTTGTATCCCAACCTTCTTATTCTTTCGGCGTTGGCAATAATTAGTTCTCTATTAGAAGAATGAGCATAGTATTTGTATATTGAATTTCCAGAGGCTAAAACTTTTGGAATGTTGCCTTCTGCTCTCGAATAGTGAAGTCTGTCCCATACTCTCTGTGCTTTTTTTATGTTCTTTCGCCAAGCCCTCAATTGAGAGGGTGTAGGTGTTCTTTTCATAATCTAACCTCTGCGATGATATTGGTCTAAAAAATATTCGGCAAGTTTTCTCGCCTTTCTTTTTGTTTCTTTGTCTTTTGTAACATTTGATAATGCAAGCATCGCTCTTGCTGAATGAAGCAATCCTTTTTTAGTATCGCCATACCTTCGTTTTAAGGTTCTGATATTTTCTTTATATGTTTTGTATTTTCTGAAGCCTGAATGTGTCTTCGGGTGAAACCACAACTTAACTTTTTTCATAAAAGTAAATAATTTACAAGTTATTAATACGGAAAAAATGAAAAATATTTTTCTATGGTTGTTTCTATGGTTATTTAGTTGTGCCGTAATTAAGATTGTAATAATCGACTTCTTTGCACATCTTGTCTAATTTTGGGATATTTGTTTCTATGCTGAAAAATACGGGATTAAAACTTGCGATAAAATTCAAATACTCTTTGGTCTGGTAACAGAGATAGCCTGCTCTTTCGTATTTTTGCAGTTTGATATATGCATCGATAAGTTCTGTATTTTTTGAAATTAAATCGTTATATGTATGAACTTGGTTAAGATAATAGCCGATGCATAGTGCTGAAATGATTGTAATAAAATATAAGAGAAGCCTGACAATTTCTAAACTTTTTTCACGCATATTATTAAATCCAAATAAATCTTTATAAGGTTTATTTGCAAATTTTAGTATGAGGCAAGAACTTTATAATGCGACTTGTGAAGGATTGAAAGAAATTGGTCTTGGCTCTTGGTTCTTGCCTCAAAATTTTTCTATTTGTGGAATCAAAAACAGGAAACCTGTCCTTTTCACAGACAGCGATGTTCCATTTCTGTCCTTTTACCACTTTCCTGTTTTTGCCACTGAAATAGTAAAGGAAAATGAGAGAAGAAAAATATCTGGAAGAAAAGAAAATTAAAGAAATGGAAAAAGAATTAAGAATTATAAACGAAATGAACGACTTTGACAAAGAAAATATAATCACAGACATAATTTTGCTTGGAAAAAATGGTGTAGTTAAAAGGATATGTTTAAAATGAGTGAGAAAACAGGTTTTTGGAAATGGCTCATTACAGAAGGAAGATTTTGGCTATTGTTATGGCTCTTTTGTTTTATAGGTATGCTTTGCTTTGATGTAGTATGTAGATGCAATCTGATTAATATTTTTGCTACAATAATTTGGTATGTATTTTGTTTTTTTGTGTTGTATGGGTTGTATATTGGTTATTTGGAAGAAAATGAGAAAAAAAATAAATAGCCTCTGGGCAGGAGCAAAGGATGTATTTTTGTTTATAGTATTAATTCCTTATCTGCTGTATCTTGGCTACAAATATCTTTTCGATGTGATAACAGATATAAACGACACGAAGGCTTCTACGGGAGAAGATAATGATACTATCATCTTCCTTCTTTTAATGATTTTCTGGTTAATGCTTATTATGGTTTGTTGTTGTAAATATGGATTATAAATATATTCAAGGCTTGGGTTATGTGAAAAAAACAGATTATTACCTGTATCAATTAATAAATATATTGATTTTTTCTATTTTTTTAATGTCATCTATTTGTTTCACAATAATAATTTCTCTTGCTTTATGTGAATTATTGAAAAATTATCTTACAAATATTTCATATTCATATATATTTGCTTTTTCTTTAATAAATATAATTGGTTTAAGTTTTTTAAGCATTAAAGAGATTATGGAATCTTGGATGAATGAAGTATTTGAAAGTTTGAAAGAGAAATATAAAAAATGAAAAATAAAACTGTGCTGTGGGAAGGAAAATTCAAAATAGAAGGTGTTGTTGGAGATGGTGAAGAAACGCTTTCTTTCAATACTGAAGAATTTAATTTTGATTGGCTTTATGAAATTATCAAAAAATTAAAGCCTAATTGGAAATCCACAGTTATTTACAGCATTATTGGAGAACTTGAAAGGATTAAATTGGATTTGCTTGTCTTATGTAATGAAGGTGAAAATAATGAGTGAAGAACTTTTAAAAAATAAAAAGATAGGTATAGCATCAACAAGTGAAAGGTATCTATGTGATGAAGAAGAGTGTGGTTTTTGGTATAGAGATGTTAAATCAGCGGTTCAGGGATTGCTCGAAGAGATTGAGAAAATTGCAAATGAGTTTCAAGTAAAAGGAAATAATATGGAAGATGAATATCCAAACCACCCACAAACTATCAAATATAGAGGAATAACATACATAATGGAAGGAACATATCTTTCAAGTGTTGGAATCGAAATTTTGAATCTAATTCCTAAAATCAAAAAGTGGTTTTCTGATGTGGTTAAAGAAAATAACAAAGATAAAAAAAGATGTGTTGTATGTGGCAAATTAATCGAAGAACATTCTATTGAAGAATTGGAAAAATGTGTCCATTCTCTTGGTGAACCAGAAGTATTGCGTAGAATTGCCAAAGAACAAGGCTGGAATATAAAATTTTCGGAAAAATAAAAAATGAAAAAATAAACATTAAATCCTACTGCCTCTTTTATCAGACCTGTTCTTTCTTGTTTCCCAATATATTCTTCCTGTCCTGCTCCTTCTCTTTCCAGGCGGGAGAGCCTTTCTTTGTCTGTCCCTTGAAATTGATTTTCTTACACCTGATTGCTTTCCTATAACTTTCAAAATTACAGGCTTTGCATATCTTCTTGTGGTCTTTCTTTTGGCAGTTTTCCTTCTTTTAGCAGTTCTTGGCATAATTCTATAAACCTAACAAGTTATTAATATAGAAATTATTTACCCGTGAATCACACTCCCGCCAGAACTTACCTGTGCCTGACAGGTTGCCAACTGCGATTTCAATTGTGCTATCGTTTCCATAGCCGAAGAATAATCCGTGTATTGAGCGAAAATCACATAGGCGATTACCAATATCAAGGCTAAAACTCCAACACCCATCAATATGGGCAACCACTTCTGAAAGTTCTGCCTCGTGTCGTATTTGTAAAATGCAACTTTCTCCGCCGTGTCTCTTAATTTTAAAGTTTGCAGGGTTTTGCTGACGCCCCATCTGAAAAATTCCTTCACGACACCTACATCTATCAAATGAACTTTGTTGTTCAACTCCACATCTTGCTTGAGATAATCTTTCAATTTTTTAACTTCAATTCTGTATTTCGGGTTAATTTTATTGTAGTATTTTCCGCCTTTTCTAAAGAACTCTTTTTCAAATTGTTCCTGCGTGTAATCTTTTTGTAAAATTTCATTTATAATATCATTTACTTCCTTTTTTGTCCTTCCGCTTTCCTTCAGCATATTGATGAACTTTATCACTTCGGAAGGCATCATAATTCCTCTTTCGTTATCGCCAAAACCAACAACCAAACCATATTGGTTTGGCTTTAAACTGTGAGGCGGGCAATAGCCTTCGAACTCTCCATCAGAACTTAAAGCAACTCCTTTCTCGTATTTGTCTCCTGCTTTAAATATATAATATTTTCCCGTGTCCAGAATAAACAGAGGAACTCTCTTCTTTACGCATTTTAAAATTACATCTCCGCCTGCTTTTTTAAGAGGTCTGATAACTAATAGGATAAAATATGCCAATAAGCCTACTAATACAATAATTATTCCACCCAAAACCCAGATTAATATATCTACCATTCTTCTTCAAGAGTTTTTTGTTTTGCAAGATTTACTGTGGCATACAAAGTATATACCAAACTTACAACCAAGCCGATTAAACTCAATCCTATCATAACCCATACGCCTGCATTACCAACCACATCTACAAAACTGAAAGAATAAAATGCCGAAACGCTGTAAAGAATTGTTGAAATAATTAGATAAACAACTCTTTTTTTATCCATTCCTCGAAACAGCAAAAAGCCACCGCCTAATACCAATACAAGCCATAAGACAAAAGATGACTCAACCATACTTATATAAGTATAAATATATTATAAAAATTTATATTGATTTTTTTTATAATCGCCAGCCCTCTTTTTTAGCAGATTGTTGTCCCTGACTTTCTCTTCGAATTTCTGAAACTTGGAAACTCTCCGTAAGCCGTCTGAAAGTAAATCCTGCTCTGCCTCTCGTTAGTTGGTTGTAAACAAATTCTTCAAGGTCTAACAACAATTCGGTAAAATCCCAAGAGCGTTTGATGTATTTTTCTCTCGTGTATATTATATTTCCTTCTTCGTCTTTTAAAGGTATTCCGTTTTCGTCAAGCACGGGAACAATCGAATAATCATATTCTACAAATGTAATGTTGTCCCATTCTTCGATGGGAAATTTTTGGATAAAAGAGTAAAGCCTTAATCGTAAATTTGTTAAGATGTAGTTAAAATCTTTGTCCGTAATGTTGCTTATTGCGATGTCTTTCGAGACAAAACTCCAGAAGACCTGCTTTATATCTATTGGAGCATCAACTCTGGTTAATACCTTTACTGTGGAAATGTCTTGTTGAGGCGGTGCACCGTATTCTTCAACAGGCAGAGAATCCGACAATATATCTTCGGGAGCAGGTTCAATATCTTCTTTAATTTGTTGAAAATTAGGTTTTAAAGGCTTATTTCCTGCCATAAATATATATTATTAATAGTAATTATAAGTAAAATATATGTAATTAATAGTAACTATAAGTAAATAAAAGTAAAAAACAAAATAAAAGTTTCGCTTCTCTAATGTGGTTTTTTAAGAACTTTCCTTTGGTTTTCTTGCTTAAATTGGCTCGCTGTTTTTTTCTGGGCTTCTTAATATATTAGGCACGCTTAATATACATGGGTTTCTAATATATTACGGCTCGCTTTATGCCTTTGGTTTTCTAAGTTTCAGTGGCTCGCTATTATATTGTGGTTTTCTGTAAAATCATTCTCACGGCTCGCTACTTTTTTAAGGTTTTCTATATAGTAACGGCTCGCTTCTCTCTTGTGGTTTTCTAAATTTTATTGGCTCGCTGTTTCTCTATGGAGTTCTCGCTCATGAAGGCTCGCTACTTTACTGTGAAGTTCTAACCTCTAATGGCTCGCTTCATTACTTTGGTTTTCTAACCTATAGTGACTCGCTTTTGTATGATGGATTTCTAATAAGTCAATATGGCTCGCTACTGCTCTATGGTTTTCTTTCACAAATTGGCTCGCTGACTATTTATGGATTTCTATTTTATTTTGGCTTTCAGAATGAAACTTCGCCGAATAAGGTGGAGTTACAGGCAAGCCTTCTCTCCCTCGCCATTCAGTCCAAAAGTCTATTAAAAACTGCTTTGCTATATATCTTCTTGCTCTTAACTCTGCGTGTAATGGTGTAAGTTTTGTATCTTCTTTTGTATATTTTGAAAATTTGGAAGCCAAATATCCCTTCGGATATTCTTGCTCTAAATATTTTTTCTTAACTCTGTCATACATATCTCGGTATTTTGGAGTTCTCTGTTTAATGAAACTATCAGCAATTTTCCATAAGAGGCATCTCGCCTCTATATTAAAATCCAATTTCTTTCCTTTAGTTCTCTTTGGAGCAACACCGTCTTTAACGTGCAAACCAGCATATTTCCAAAAACTGCTCGGGTGTTTTGCTTTGTATATATTAAAATACCTTAATAAGTTTATTGCTAACACCATAGAAATTCCTTTTATGTTCTTCAGCCACTGCCACATCGGTTCTGTTTCTAAATATTCTTCCATCATCTTTTTTACCTTATATTCTTCCCTTTTTAAAGCCTTGCCAACTTCGATAAAATTTTTTATGTAATTTTTTTCGGCTTCTGTTAATTCTTCACTATATATTTCTTCCAACAATTCTTCCAAATGGTTATCTATGTATCTATTAATATATTCTTTATTTTCTTTCTTATCCTCTGGAACTCTTAATGGTAAATCCTCTATTTTTTTCCTAATAAGGTTTCTCGCCGAATTTATAAAGGCTTTTCTCGGGTTTTGCCAGCCATAATATGTATCTATCACTATTGCAATTAATTCCTTCCTCGCAAGTCCTGTTGTAGCCATATATTTATATCTCTTTTTTATACTTAAAACTTTATCTGTTTTTTTAAAGTAATACTCGGTAATACTCGGTAATCCTCAGTAATATCTCTCTTTTATTATCTATAATAAAATATATAAATATGTCCTTTTTTTATAATAATTTACTTTAATAAATTATTGTGAGTAAAACGCCTTCCCAATTGTAATGCTTTCGTAATGCTTTGTAAAGTTTCTCTTTTATTATATATATTAAAATATATAATAATACCTTTTTTTTATAATAACTAATATAAATTAGTTATTATGAGTAGAAGCCGTCTCCAGTTTGGAAAAAGCCAGCGAAAAATTTTGGAAGATTTTAAGAGATATTTAGACAATTTGTTCATTACGGAGAGGTCAAAAATAGAATATTATCGAGCCGTCCAAACTTTTTTAAAGCAACATCGCCAAATAACTCAAAAAACCATAACGGAATTTTTACAAAAACACCCAAGATTTAATTATTTAACTGCTTTAAAAAATTTATGCCGATGCCTTAATATTTCAAATATCCAATTTCCGCCGAGCAAGAGGCTAAAAATTATTAAACCAAGAAAAGAACCACTGAATATACCAAGAGAAATGCTGTATAATTATATAAAACGCCTTATCCCCCTTGCAGAAAAGAGAGCAGAAGAACATAAGCAAAAAGCCGAAGAATTTAAAAAGAAATACTTAAGCATTACGGACAGATACGCAAAGAATTACGAAAAAAGAAAGAGAAAAGCCTTGATAGAATACCGCTATAACTATAAAAAATTCTGCGATTTCTTGGATTTGAAAGTTATTCTTTTATTACTTCTTGATTACGGAATAAGAATAAAAGAGGCTCTGGAGTTAAGAACGGGAAATATAGATTTTGCTAATAAGAGAATAATTTTCCACACCAAAACGCATAAAGACAGGATATTAGATATCAGAGATTACACTCTGGAAAATCTTAAAAACATTATTGACGAAAAAGGCTTGATAATTCCTGTTGGAGAGGTTGAAAGAGGATTTGAGGGAGAATTTATTTTTTACAGCCATTACACAGAGAAAAAACCGAATAAATACGAAACCAGCCAAAAAAATTTGCTATTATTAAGAAAATTGAAGTATGATTTGTTTAGGCGGGATTTATCAACTCTTATGGAAAATTCCAACCTTCCGCCACTTACAAAAACCCACACATTTAGGAGAGCCTTGATAAACTACTTTATTGAGGAAAAAAACCTCGATATTTTGACCGTTGCCTCGTTTATGGAGCAAACAACTACAACTGTTGAGATATATGTCTCGGAAAGAACAAGAGAGCAAAAGAAAAAGAAGGTATTTGAAATAATTGCTGGAGAAGATAAAAAATTAAAATAAATAAAAAAAATCAGCGATATTGCCAATCCAATACTTTACGGGATGCACGACCAATGCTATCCCTTCGACTTGACAATTTTTTTAAGACACTTGTCGGAGCATAAAACAAAACGTGTTTTGCCAATATGTTGTAATTTCCACCCATCTCTTTACATCGCCTAATCCAATATTGTGTAGTATATCTGGGATTTGTTCTTCTTGTTTTTTTAGCCCTTCTTTTTTTCACAACCATAAATAAATATATAGTTGTTAAGTTATATAAATAGTTAAATATTTATAGCCTTCGCCAAAAAGATAAAAAATTAGAATAGATTTCTTTTACCAAATTTATTATTACGCCTTCAGATTAAAATCTGTAAAGGATTTCTTCCGCAGATTTTTAAGTTTTATTATTGTGGCTATTTTAACCAGATTAATATTACTAAAAATAAAAAAAATTATAATTCGAGCAACTTCTCAACTTTCGGAATGTTGTGCTTGATGTGTTTTGTCACGGTTTTGTATTGACTGTCTATTGCTCCAATTCCCACTCCAGTTAAAGGCAACATAGGTATGCCACCACCACCGCCTGTTTTCTTTCCTTTCTTTAATCTTGGTTTGGCAGGAGCGACAACCTCTGTATCTAATAAAGGCTGTTGTTCCTGTGTTTGTTGAGTGATGGTTTCTTGCTGGGTTATTTGATTAGTTACCCGTGCCATTTGCTGGTCTATTGTCTGTCCCACATCCTGCACGGATTTTTGCGTGAATACGGGTAATAAGCCTCTCCTTTTCAATTGTTCTTCTTCTTTTAATCTTGGTTTTTCCTTTAATTTTACCTTGTATTTTTGAGTCTGCATAGGCAAAACGCCTTTTCTGTATAACATATCTAATGTAATGCCTAATGAAGAGAGAAGTTTTTGTCTTGCCTTCATTTGAGTTATCAATTCCATTTTCATTTTTTGATAGGTATATATCTGCTCTGTAAGTGATTTTGGTTTTGCCTTTACTTTCAACTTTAATTTCTGTTTTGTTGCAGTTTTTGTTGCCAATTTTTCGGTCAAACTCTTTTTGGTTTTTGGTGCTTTCAATCTTAATTTCTGACCTGTTCCTTTTTGGCTTAAGCCTTTAGATATGCTTGAATAATGGTCATCCACACCTTTTACAACATCTTTTAGTGTTTTTATTCTCGGTTTTGTAGTTTGTAATTTTGGTGGTGTCGTTATCGTTTTTTCTAATGCCACTTCACCCAAGTTTCTAATTGTCTCTGTTTTTGTAAACCCTTTGGCAATAACTTTGGGCTTTCCCTTAACAACGGATATAATCCTGTATGCTGTATAATCAGGATGTATGCCCTTCATTTCGGTTGTTTCAAGGTAATAAAGCCTGTTGCCTTTTCTGAATACGACCCTTCCATACTCATCAAGACCTTGTATTCTTGCTCCCTTAAGTTTTATAGTTTTGCCGACATCTAAAGCAATATGCTTTGGCTTAAATTCAGCATATTTTTCCAACACGAAGTAATGTTTTGTTTTTGAAACTGTGGGTGCATAGGATTTATAAAGAGGTTGTTGTTTTGGAAATTTAACTCTCACGGTTTCGGAAAGACCTCTGCTTTCTAAAGGCTTAAAAAGATTTCTCTGAATGCTTTTCATCTGTCTTATTACATTTTGATGAACTGTCTCTGCATCCGTCCATTTAGGGCTTTGTGCCCAAGTTTTTGGCAGTTTTTCGCTTTTAATTTTTGGTGCTTTTTTCGGTTTGAATAATCTTGGTTTAAATTTTTTACCGCCTAATACTCCTGCTTTTAGAGGTTGAGAACTCATAGCACCGAGGGTAAACGCACCAAGTTCTGTTCCATATTGAGCGGATTTCCTAACAACATTTCGCATATTGTCTCTTATTCCTTCCATAGTAACATCAATTAAAGGAACTGTTACCGCAACTGCCCCTAATCCGTAAACCACACCTTTCACAGATGCTCCGCCCATTCTCAAACCAACACCTTTTGCAGTTCCCATCGCTTTTCCAACTTGAATTGCTTTTTCACTTCCTTTTAATACTCCTCCAACCACAGGCGTAACTAATCTTCCAAGTCCAGCATATAAAGGTAATTGACCTGCTCCTTCGGTAAATGTTTCTGCTAATGCCTTTGGAACGCCTTTTGTTGGAGTTTTTACAATTTCCTTGCCAAGACCTTTATATTTGGCGAGCATTTCTGCTCTTTTTTCTCTCCATCTTTCTTCCTGACCTGTGGCTTTAAGCCAAGTTAATTCTGCAATATCAGGAATATTTTTTAATCCAATACCCACACTTACTGCACTTCGGGCAAGCCAGTGCATCTGCTCAAATTCTCTTGTAATCCGCTCTTTTTTTTCTCTCAGTTCTTTCTGTTTTTCTCTTTCGGTTTTTTCCAGAGCCTCATATCCAAGGTATTCTTCTGGTGTTAATTCTACAACCTTTTCTTTTTTTGCCTCTCCCATCTTTGTTGCTCCTTTTATTGCTCCAACAACTTCTTCAGGCGTTGCCTTGCCTATTGCAGAAGGTGTTTTTTCTGGTGCTTTTGAAATTCCAACGGGAATAGTTGCAGACAATCCACCTTCTTTTATTTCAATATTTTTGGGACTAATTCTCTCATAACCCATTTCTTTTGCCTTTTTTTCGCTCATTCCGTATGGCGGAGATGTGCCTTCAACAATAATTAATTTGTCGTCTGGAGTTTTCCAAGCCTGTTTTCTTCCTCTTTTTATATCAGCATAGGCTTCTGCAACGGCATATCTCCCAAATTCCTGCTTTTTAACAGAGCCATAAGATACGGCATAATCTGGAGATTTTCCAATTATGGATTTGTGATATTCTTTTGCAATATCTCCCAATACCGATTCTTCTCTCTTTCCAATTGCGGGCTTAATCTCTTTAACCTTGCCACCAATTTCGTAAAGATATGTTCCATAACTTGTTTTAGCAACGGGAATTTCAACCCTTTCGCCTGTTTTTGGATTTTTCGTTGTAACAACTTCTGTCACCTCTGGCTTTCCGTATTTTTTCTCCCATTCTTTCAAGGCTGTTTTATCTCCTCTGCCTATTTTCTTTTCAAGTTTTTCTTTTTCCTTTCTTTCGTGGTATTCCTTTGCTTTTCTTTTGTGTTCTTCATATTCTTCTTTAGAAACTCTTTTCCAGCCTCTTCCAGACGGCAAAGAACTTCTTGAGGAAATCATACCTGTAACTCCCTCATACTCTCCAGGCTTTATGTAATAGTATTTTGAACTTGAGCGTGAAGAACTTGAAGAAGAACCGCCACCAGAGTGACGTGACTTTGAGCGTGAAGAACTTGAAGAAGGTCTTGAAGATGTTGGCTTTGAAATAGAAGGTTTAGAAACAGTTTTTTTCTTTTTTTTTCTTTTCATCGCCTCTCTTGCAATTTTTTGAATGTGAGGGTCTCTATAATCCCGCCTGCCAATACTTCCAATTGCTCTTTCAACCTGTTCTTTAGACAATTCACTCATAACTTAACTTGTAGGCAAAGTAATTAATATAGAAAAATAAAAAATTATTTTTTCTTTTTGTTTATTGGTTTTAAATCAACATCCAAAGCAGGAACGCCTTTAAAAATTGTATCCAATACTTTACCCGCTGTCTTTAGAGATTCTTTGTATCTTTTTGATTTAAGTTGTCTTGCTTGTTTTTTTAATTGCTCCTTTTCAAGTTTTAATTTCTCCAATTCCGCCTGCTTTTTTAATTTCTCCAATTCTTCTTTTTCTTTCTTAATTAATTCTTCATAAGACAATTTCTTTTTTCTTCCAAACATATATTTACTAAAAATCAAATTTATAAATATAGAAAAATAAAAAAACCTACTTTTTTCTGAGCAACCATTTCACCAATTGCTTAACCATAAAGAAGTTCATTCTTCCTCGTATGCTTACATCTTGAATTTTGTCTTTCAGCATCTCGAGATATTTCGCCTGCATTTCTTCCAATCTCTTTATTTGTTCTTCCCTTCGCCTTCTTGTTTCATCATCCATAATTCTATTATTCCTTTTTTAGAGGATATAAATTTTTTCATTTCCCAGATTTTTTTGTCTTGTTTGTAGTTTATAATCATCGTTGGTATGCTGTATTTTTTTGTGAAATTTTTGAATTTTTTAGACATTTCTTTAGTAATTGATTGGTTGGTTTTTATCTGCACGAAAACAACTTCGCCTTTTTTGAGCCAAATCTGGTCGAACAAATTAAAGAAATCTTTTTTGTATCTTGTGTGGAGTGTTTGTTCAACGAGATAGCCCTGTTTCTCTGCAAATTCTCTCGCTTTTCTCATCGTGGTTAAGCCTTTTCTTCGCTTGTTCATAAATATCCCAAATATCTTTCCTTATAAATAACTTACAATAGGCTTTTAATTATGGGAAAGATAAGAGGTTGGGATAAAATTACAGAAACACAGTGGCTCAATTACAGGTTTGGTGGTAATAAAAGAGCAGATGAAACCAAACTTGATATCGAAAGCGGATATTCACGAATACATAAAAAATCTTATTATGCTGTTGTGAGATATCACAAATTGTGGAACGAACCTTGGAGTGATGCAAAAAGAAAAGAACTTAAAAGGTTTAGAACTTTGTCTCAAGCCTATAAATTTGCTATAAGATATATGAAAACTCATCCTTATGGATAACTATATTTATAACTTTGTAATCAACTCAAATTATAGGTAAAAAATATGACAACATTACATTCTTTCCCGCAAAAATATTCAGAAGAAGATTTAATATGTCTATGCACTGCAAGATATGGGTGGGCAATAGCAGAGCAACTTAAAGATATCTTAAATGGTGATGAGTTGGAAAAACAAAATTATAACGCCTTGTATTACATTTATCAATTTTTATCAGCGAAAGGAGAACGGAGATTGGCATCAGAAATTAAAAAATTTCTCAAAAAAGAGGGTTACAAATTAAATTAAAAAGTATATTTGTTATTGAATTATTTTATTTTGGAAAATATTGATAAATTACATCACCTTTTTTGTCTAAACCAACAGGTTTTATTCTTCCAGCGTAATAAAAATATAAACTTCCTCTCGCCTTGCTTTTTGGATTATTCCAAAGATTGTGCAGATAATCAAACAAATTAAGATTTATCAGTTTGTGTTTGTTTAGATAGCCATCTACAAAAAATGGATTTTCAATACATACCGCCTTTAATAATTCTATATTATCAGAGCCAAACTTCTCTACAAATTCTGTCCAAGTGATTGTTGGTTTTTCACCTGCCATATATTTGTCGTGAAGATATTTTATCACAGAAGTTGTTGTAAATTTAGAATAATTGCCTAACGGCGAATCATCATCAGGCAAGCCACAGCAACAATATGTTGTATTAAGATGCTTAAAATGTGGGTCATTCGAGGCAAAAATTTTTCCATATTTTTTGCACCATTCATACATTTTTAGAAAATAAGGCTCTTTTATTTTTGGTGTGAGTCTCAATAATCCCATATTGCCAACAGAACATTTTTTGTAGTATGTTTCAACATCATATCCAACCAATTTGCTTATTTGTTTATATGCTTCTCTGCTTAAGCCTGTGGCTCTAACATCTACACAATAAATTTCACTGCATAACGCATCAATATCAACTTCCAAATCTTTTTTCAACATATCATCTAATGTTTTATCGCTTATTCCTATTATAAAAGGTCTTAATCTATGTCCTGTTTTATATCCCAAACTTTTTAAAAAAGCCAAAGTTTTATATCTCTCCGCTGGGGAAGGAGTTCCTCTCTCTAATTTTTTGGACATTTCTTCATCTGTGGTAATAATGGTATATAAAAAAAACCATTTATCCTTTAGTTTTTCGGCATTATCTTTAAGCAACTGCCTGTATTTGCTTTTTAAAGGTAATGTTCCCTTTGCACAAAATCTTATAGGATATTCTATTTCTGCAAAAAATTTCATTAATTGATAGCCCACTCCTCTTTTTTCTTCAAAATAATCAAAAGGTTCAGCAAGTCCGCCCCACTGTATTACCTTCTTTTTTTTAATCCAATATTTGTAAATTGGATTGTTGGGATATTGCCCTGTAAACAATTTAATTACCTTTTCTGGATTTACAGAGGTTACAATTCCTTTTTCAAAAATATCTTTAGAACTCGGATTGCTACATTTGTTGTAATCACTTAAACAATAAAGGCAGTGAAAACTGCAATATTTGTAGGTATCAAAAGTTATGGGTAAAGGACACTCTGGAAATCCTGTGCTTATTCTTGGACTGCCATAATAAGAGGTCTTTGCCATAATTATTCATTTAATATCTGTTGTATTTGTTCAAGAAACTCTAATTTATCATTTAACAGGTATCTTCCCCAATATTCTTTTGGTTCTACATAATCTTTATTTTTTTTCTTTTGAGAAGTGACTAACTCGGGATATTTTTTCATAAGGTAATTGGTTATCTTTATGGCTTCTTTTCTGAATTTTTCTCTGTCGTGATAAATTTCCACTCCGCCTTCTGCTAATGACATAGTCGGAATTGCCATAGCCCATTTGGTGAATAATGCGGTATATTTATTCTCAGTTAATAATTTTAGAGCCATCTCGTGATTTTCAAATATTGTGCAATTTTCGTCAAAATAGCCTGTTTCCTTAAAATCTATACCCATAAATGCAGAGATTCTTCTTGCCAAAATTACCTCTTCACGATAGCACCAATTTGTCTGCTTGTATGTCAAGCCCACCTCTGAAAGTCTCTTTATCTTAAGAACGGAAAGCAGTTTATAAAACATATCATAAATTTCTTCATCACTGCAACGCCTTAAAGCAGGAAAGCCACTTTCTGTTTCCCTGTCTCTAATCATAAAGACAATATCATCATCTGCAATAAAGATATATCTCTTGCCCTTTTCTATGAAATATTTGATTAATCTGTTTTTAGCCTGTGTGAAATTTTTGCTTTTTTCTTTAAACTGTATCACTGTTGCTGGTTTACAATTTTTACAATAAAGGTCATAATCATCGTCAGGTTCTATAAACACATAAGCCCTCTTTACCAAATCTTGTGGAAGATGCTTTATGGTAATCTGTTTATTTGGTCTATTATGTGAAAGTATTCCTAAATTTATTTTGTCAATCATAATAATTTTGCCTGCTTTAGTAGATGGATAAATTTGTTTGTATTTAGTTCTGACCTTATGCTCCAATCAAATTCATCTGTGCTGAATATTTCTTTAATTTTGTCCGCCAAATCTGCATCTTCAAGGAAAAAAATTATAGGTATTCTCACACCTGTTGTCGTGCCTTGTATGTCTGGAGATTCCAATTCTTCAACACTTTCTTCGCTTTCTAAAATTCTGGCATAGGTTTCTCTGCCAACAGGGGAATGTAAAAGCATAAGAGCATCTTCTTTTTGCTGTTCTTTAACATTTTTTAATAGGTTTATTTCTCTCTCTGAAATGTTGGTTAATTGGGATAATTTGGCTGTTTCGTATTCTTTCTCAAGGTCGGTTAATAAGTTGCCAAGTTTTTGCGGATTTAAAAAACCTCTTATTAAATTCATATTAATGCTCTGCACTTTGGCTTCTCTTTCTGGCATATCAACAATAACCACCTGTATTTCTGCATCTTCTCCTTTAGTCTCTTTCAAAACTTGGTATCTGTGATATCCATCAATAATCACATTATCTTTATTAATCAAAATAGGCTGAAGATAACCTACTCTGGCTATTTCTTGTTTGAGGTGTTGTAATTTATCTTGTGGCAATTCATTTGGATTCCACTTGTTAGGTTTAAGTTCCTTAATTTTTCTTATACCTACAATAGCATTATATCCTGATTTCATAAAGATATACGCAAAGAATATATAAAAAAGTTTATTTGGTTTTTAAAATAATATTATTATTACAATAATAATAGTATTATTATGAATATATTTTATAAAAATCTATGGTTGTTTCTATGGTTGTTTTTAATTTTTAATTTCCAGAAGGGAATGTGCTATTAAAATTTGCAAATAATCTTTATTAATAACTTTAGATAGTTATATACTTATGGCTACACAATTTAAAAACTTCTTTAAAAATAGGTTATTTAAACATACTTACAAGAGGTTATATATAACAACCATATATCAAATTAATTATTATTATTGTTGAATGTATGATATATGTAAATGATAATTAATTATTATATATAATAATTAATTTGATTTGTGTGTTCCTCTGAATATTCAGATAATAATAATTAATTTATATATATGTTATATATAATTATGGCAGTAATAAAAACAATAAGCGTAAGTGATGACGTATATGCCGAATTGCTAAAAGAATCTAAAGAAAAAACTCGAAAGATATCTCAGTTGATTAACCACCACTTGCGAAGTTGGTATTCTAACAAACCAACTTTCTTCGAATGCCGACTTTGTGGAGAAAAGAAAGCACCAGAGCCTAATGGATTATGTCCAGAGTGCTTCAGAATAAAGCAAGAGCAATTAAGACAAGATTATGAAGAAAAGTTAAAAAGTATTGCAAACAGAGAAAGAGAAGAACAAGAACAGAAAGAAAGGGAGCAAAAAGAACAGGAAGAAACAGAAAAGAAAAGAAAAATAAGGGAGAGGATTGATTTTCTGGAAAATGCAATATTTAGGTGTAGGAAGGAGCAAAAACTGTTGTCAGATGACGATGAAGAGCGATATAATGCGTTGCAAGAGAGAATTAACAAAATGGAAGCAGAACTCGACGAATTAAAGACAAAATTTCTGGAAAATAGCATTATAAATTAGTTTTATTTTTTTATTTTTTAGTAAATATTTTATAAAAAAAGATAAATCTTCAAGAATAAAATTTTACTAAACTGTAAAATTTTAAGGATTGGAAGCGATTTGATACAGAATAAAACTATAAATACTTTAAAAACAGATAAATATATGAGAATTAAGCAATCAAATGAGGGAAAAATTACATATAAAGAGTTTAGAAACAAAGTTGAAAGATTTATGAAGAAAACAGAAATAAGGGATTTTTGCAGGGAGTATTGTAAAGGAAAATGTTGTTGTAATGTTAAGAAAAAGTGTGGTAGAAGTTGCGAAAAAGGCAAAATGCCAATTACTTGCAGTCTGTTTATTTGCGAGGACTTGGCAAATTTATTGGGACTTAAAAAATATTACATTTTGGCTGAGAAGATTATATGGAAGCAACCTGAAGAAAATCGATGGAAACCTATAAAGATTAAAATCGAGAAGGAAGAAGAAGATTTATTAAAGTTATTAAAGCGTATAAATAAGGATAGAGTCAACACGAAGTTGGTAAGTTTGAGACAGATTGCCTATTTGATAAATGCGAAATGTTGAATATGAGAATAGAACAGTTGAGAAGGACGAAAGCGAGGGAAATTTTTGAAGAGTTAAAAAGGCAAGGGGGAACGATGAAATATGATGATTTTGTTGCTCTTGCAGTTTCCAAGGGATACAAAAAAGAAATGGCAGAATGGAAAATCAAGTATCACTGGCAACCAAATTTAAAGATTATTTATGTGGCAAATCAAGGAGAAGAAAAATATGTCATTTTAACTGAAGATACACACACTTGCTCTTTTGGCATAGAAATGGAGACAGGATTTGTTTCTCCAACAGGAATTGTCTCTTATGCTCCTTCTCCTTATTTTTGCGTGGAAAAATTTACTCCACAAAATGATATTACTGCGGGAACGGAGATAAGGACACCAATATTAACAGATATTCATGATGCGGTGGCAAAGATTTCGGAGCAGTGGAGGGTATGGTCTCAACAAAACAGAGGGCTGTCTCCTTTTTTCAAATGTGAAAGATATCATCCAAGTATGGGCAACCACATTCATATAGGATTACCAGACAGAAGTTTAAATTTTGGACAGAAAAAACAAATTGCTTCTTATCTTATTCCAATATATCCTCTTTTAATGGGGATTTCTGCAAACACACGAGGAACGAGAGGGGGAAAACATTATGAGAGCAGACGAATGGCATATTCAAGTTATTGCTATGCTTTGAGAACACAACCAATATACTCCGAGCATTATTATGAAATTTCTGACAGCCACAACGGAACGGTGGAATTTAGGAGTTTTGACTCAAATATTCCACAAGTGTCTTTAACTTGTGCTTTTGTATTAAAGAAAGGGGCAGAAATTGCATTATCCCACAACGAAGTCGGGATAAGCCACGAATTTACAAATTTTAAGACATACAGACAGGAAAGGAAAAAAGTTGTAGAAAAGGGATTAATGGGTTTATATATGCCAGAATACAAACATATACTTATCGAAAGAATAGGCAATATAAAACTTAAAGAATTGCCAAACAGCATAAAAGAAGTGTTGTTTATGGCAATTGCAAAAAAGATGAGTGTCTCCTGTTTTATTCCGAAATATACATATCATTTTAACAAGATAATGGCTCATAATGTGGAAGAATTATTTACCAATATTTTACAAATTGAAGTTCCTGTATCCAAAAAAAAGATAATAGAAGGGTGGATGGCAGAACTTCAGGATAAAAAATATCTTTCAGATATTCCTTGTGAGTTGGGATTGGAAGAATTAACAGATTACTTTGTATCCTCTAATGCGAATATGAAGATGTTTAAGGAATTAATAATGGGCTACAAATATGATAAATCAATATTACCAAAACTACAAGAAGTTGTAGAGGCAGATACAGAGGCAGAGGTCAATAGGATAAAATTGCCGAAAAGCGTAAAGAAGAAATTACTTCTGCTTAATCCAAAATTCAAAGATGCTGTTCTGGAAGAACAGTTGCACACCAAATACGTGGTGGGCAGATTAAAAACAGTGGGTATGGATTATTATGCTGTTGCAAAACAAATTTCAGAGATACTTAAGCAAAATGGTGTAGAACTTACAACAGACGAAATAATATCCTCAATAACAAGATTTTGTATATTAGTATTTGATAAGCAAGTTCTTGGTGTGGTGGGAGTAAATGTTCCTGATAGAAAAATAGATTATCCTCTCGTAATAAAAGAAGGTTATGAAAAATATAAAGAGTTTATTACTGAAAAGTTATATGAGTATGTGTATTCCTCTTGTGGAATAAGGTATAATTAAGATGTGCGGGATAACTTGTGTGTGGGGTAAAAATTCTGCCGTGAAGGCAGTAAAAATATTGAAAAGTCAAGAGAATAGAGGAACATCAAGCACAGGATTGGCATATGTAAAAAATGGAAAAATAGTTATACTTAAAGACACAATTTCTCCAACAAGATTTGAAGAAACATTCAATAAAGAAATAAACAGCATAGAATCTCAAATAGTAATAGGACATAACAGAATGCCAAGTGTCGGGGGAGTAACACACGAAAATGCTCACCCATTTCTTTCTTGTAATGGTAATTTTGCATTAGTGCATAATGGCTCGGTTGGAGAATTGGATTCTGATAAAATAAGATATTTATTAAAGAATTTGGGACACGAATTTCAAGGGCAAACAGACAGCGAAGTTATTATGCATATCTTCGGACAACTTCTGGAAAGATATAATAATGATATTATTCAAGCGATACAGAAATTAAGAGAAATTATTGGGTATTACGAAAGCATACTTGTCTTATTTAAATCTGGCGAAGTATATGGATTTGGGTCTAATGTAAAGATAATAGAGGAAAACGGGGAGATTTATCTGGGTTCTGAAGAGGAAAGTTTCAGCGGGCTATTTGAAAACCAGACAAAGACAATCCTTTCACCAGAACGGGAAACCATCTTTAAAATTAAGGATGGCAAACTAATCTGGTATGGTGAGAAGCGGGAAGAATCTTGTGTAATTACAAAAAGACAGACAAAATATATCTGGTATTATAAGGATTACGAAGACGATTATGATGGAGAGGATTATGCAGAGGATTATGATGAAGAGGATTGTGCAGACGAAGATTATGGAAAATGGCTCGAAAAAAAAGCAGTAAAGAAATTTAGAGACAAGAAAAGCAAAAAGAAGAAAAAGAAAAAACACAAGACCGAGCCAAAAGTGTATGGTTATAAATTAGGATATATTTACCGAGGTGGTAAAAGAATTAAAAAATGGGTGAGGGTGAAACTATGAGATTGAAATGCAAAATGTGTGGGTGGGAAGGAATTACAGAATTAAAAATTGAAGAGAAAGATGGAGTTAAAATACTGTATGCGGTTTGTCCAAAATGTGGAGCAGATTTATATTGTAAAACATTAAATGGTGAGGAAAATGTTGGGGAAAAATAAAGAAGTGGAGCGGGTTTTAAAAGCATTTAAAAAATCCAATCCTTGGAAGGGAACAGTCGGCGAAAGAATAGATAAGTTTAATCTTTTGTTTAAAGAACTTAAAAAAATCTATGATATGAAGGATTGGCAACTTATTTGCTCCGTGCCAACTCAAATTAAGTTTTGGAAATCTTCCAGAAAATCTTGTGTGTATAGACCAGAAAAGGTTATAATCTTAAGCGGAAAGTTAAGTGTTATTACATTTTTACACGAATTTGGACACGCAATTGTTACTGAAAAATTTGTTAAAATGCCAAGGGAGAAAGAGGAAAAAATGGTGCAAGAGTGGGCTGTAAAATTATTTTCAAAAGTATTTCCTGAAAAATTTGAAAAATTAAAATCAAAAGATAATGGAGTGTTGTATATTGTAGATAAGAAAAAATCCAAACTCACTCAGTCAAGGCTGAGTGAGGGAAGCGACTCTCCGAATCAAGGAATCAACTCCGAACTAATTGAAGAGTTGAGGAGATTCATTATTAAAAAAAGAGGTGATAAAAATGATAAAGGAAATTGATGAATGGTTGGCAGAACAAGAATTTCAAGAACAAAAAAAGAAAGTGGAAAAAAGAACAAAAGAGTGGTTGGAAGAAATGGAAAATGAGGAATTGGCAAAGGCATTAGATATTGATTTAATCACAGTATGAGCAAAAAAAACAAAGAACTCCCCGAATTTATTAATATTGGGGAGTTATACGAGGGCAAAACCAAAAGAGCAAAACAGTGGTTGTCAGGAGCATTATCAGAGGCTAAAAAACAAATAGAAACGAACTATATTGCAATAATTCTTCCAAATAACACAGAGGGGGCAATTCAGAAATTTAACAGCGAAAAAGAGGCGAGAAAGTATTTAGATAGGGCAAGCGATATGTTGTATATAAAATTGTTAATAAAAGGACAAGAAATACCTATTAAAAAAGGTGGTGAAAAATGAAAAGAATTACTAAACTATTGTGGGAAGAATGGCGAAAAAAAGCAAGAGGCGAAAAGACAAAATATGGATATTTGGTGAAGAAGTTAATGCAAAAATTTCCAAATGAAAAACCACCTGAAGAATTTATGTCTCTTCAGGAATATAAAATATTAACGGCTTTAAACGGAAGCGAGAGAACCATTACAGACATATACCGCCGAACCACAATAGGATATTCAGATGTTTATAGAATTGTTCACGAATTGGCAGAGAAAGGCTGGTTGGAAATCACAGGAAAGAAAAAGCACAAAATGGGAAAATACTGCAGAATAACGCAGGAAGGCATAAAGAGAGTTCTTGAGTGGCAAAGATTTCACTCGGCTTTTCTTTGATTTTTTAATTTCTTTTAAAAAAACCAAATAAATCTTAATATATAACTATGACAAATAATTATATGGTAAGTATAGAAAGTTACAAGAAGATGTATGATTTTTTGGAAAATTACAGTAAAGACAATTTTACAATCTCTGATGTGCGAAGAAATACAACTTTAAGTCCGCAGGTAATTTCAAAAATACTCCAGCAGATGACCGAAAAAAAATATCTGTATGTCGAAGGCGAAAAGATAAAAAGATACACAAAAATAAAAAATATAGACTTTGACTTTCTTATGAGTGTCTCATAAAAAAACAAATAAACCTTTATATAACTATTTAGAATATTATTTTATGGCTGAAGAACAAAAAAATTTAGAGGAAGATATTTCTCCTTTAACAGAGCAACAAAAAAAATATCTCGGTGTTTTAAAGGATAAGGTGGGCAACGAAAAATATTCTGAAATTAAAACAAAAGTTCTGGGTGGCTTTGATTATTCTTCTGTTCAAGATGGAAGCAAGGTTATTGAAGAATTGAAAAAAGAATTAAATATTTCTTCAAAACCAGAAAAGTTAAAGCCTTCAATAGATGATTACATCGCATTTGAGCAATTGCTTGAAGAAGCACATAAACGATTTGAAAAACTTTCTATAAGAACAGATGTGATGGTAAAAGGAGATTTGGATGGCAAGAAATTAGAAGAATTATTAAATAATGGCTTTATAGTAAAGGCTGTGGTAAAAACAGAAAAAGGAATATATACCGCATATGGAGATGCCACACCAGAAAACACAACAAAAATTGTTAAAGATGCTCTGTTGCGAATGGCGGAGACAAGAGCGGTGGCGAGGGCTTTAAGATTCGCAACAGGAATTGGAAAAACATTAAAAGAAGAATTAGTTGAATCCGAAAAAGATGAAAAATGATACCCATAGGTGAATTAAAGAAAAGAAAATATCTGACGGTAAATCAGAGAGTATATGCTTTCTTAAAAAAACATAAAAATAATGCATATAGACCTGTTGAAATAATAAAAGAATTAGATGCATCTTCTTCCACAGTAAGAGCAAGTTTAAGAAAATTATTTCTTGAGGGAAAAATAGGAAGAAAAACTCTGTCATCAAATTGTTCTTATTATTATTACAAAGAAGTATCAAAAAACAAAGATAATAAGAAATAAGATGAAAAAATTGCTGTTAAATACCTGTGGCGAGATATTAACAAGAGAAAATTATGAAAAGGTAAAAGATTTTAATCCTAAAGAACTGCAGAAATTAGTGGGTTTATACCACAGGTTTATAAAAGAATGTAATGGTGATAAAGATTTGGCGAAAAGGTATTTGAATACTTATGTAAAGTATGGCTATGTTAACAGGATATATTCGAAAACCATAAATGTCTTGAATAAGAAAGTAGAAATATATAAAGAGGCGATAAAAAGGTTGAATAGAATGATTGAGTATTATAGAACTCTTATATAAAAATCCCGAATAAACCTTTATATACTTTGAATACAAATATAATTAAGACAACCATAGAAACAACCATAGAAAGAAAAATATGAAGGCGGAAGTTATTTGTGAGGGGTGTTATGAAGTGTTTGAATGCAAGCCTGAAGAATCACCACATCAGTGTGCAAAAAGACATAATCTTATTTGTTTGGAATTTGAAAAATTAAGCGAAGGTCGTGGCGAAAGCATATATCTCTGCCAAAAATGTTTTGATAAATTTGTATTTCCATTATTTAATAAAAAGTAAGTATGGCAAATCCACAAAATTTAAAGCCTGTTAAACTGGATACAAGTCCAGAAAAACAGAGAGAAAGAGGGAAAAAAAGAACTTTAGCGAAGGCACTAATTAATAGAAAATATTGTGATAATTCCTGCCCAATATATCCCTGTTCTTTAGCACCAATTGCCTTGAGTAATGCGAAAAAAGGCGAGAAGCCTCTTTGTGTCCTTAAAAATATGCCCGCAAAACTAAAACAGCAATATCTTAATATTTATTCTGGAGATAAAAAGAACCTTATGCAAGAAATTCAAAATACTCTTTCAGACATCGCACAAGATGTTATTTTAATAGCCCAGCAGGGTGATATTGGCAAAAGTTTAAACTACAAGCAGAAATACCTTGAGAGTTTGTTAAAAGTTGCCAGAACAATAGAAAAACAAGAAGAAAATGAGTAGAGAAGGAAAACCTTTGGATTTGGAATTAAATTTAGATAAAAAGATTTGTGAGAAGTTAAAAAAGCAAAATGGCGAGGTTTTACCAAAACTTGTTGAACGATTTTTAGTATTAAGAAATTGGAAGGAAATTCATCCGCCAAATGAATATTGGGAGTTTGCTTATAAACCAGACGCTACTTATTGTGCAGAATTAATTAGAGATTTAGCAATCGAGATAATAAAAATAAAGAAAAAATTAAATATACTTGAAGAGGTGAAAAGAAAATGAAATGTATAAGATGCGGAAGTTCAGAAATATTTGGGTGGAAAGGAGGGGAAATGATTTGTTTAAAGTGCGGATATAGGTGGTGGGATAATAAAAATTGTGAAAAAAGATGACTAAAAGAATTTGTCCTGTTTGCAATTATGGAATTTTAAAGCCCACTGGTAAATTGCCCGATGGAAGACAGGTATATATATGTTCCAAATGCGGATATAGAACTTTATAAAGACAATATGTGCAAATACCTATATATTAATGGGAAAAAAATAAAATACGGAAAATTACCCCATAGAAAAAATGTTTCTGGTTTCTGGAGCGGAAATCCGAAAAAGAAATGGAAGTGGTAATCAAAAAAGCCTAAATTTTCTTATTTAATTCTTCAATCTCTTTTTTGAAATTTTTATACAGTTTATACACATCTTTTTTGTTGTTTAAATCGATTTCGAAAATGATTTTTTTGTCGGATTTCTGAATAAAGCCCGTAATTTTAGCAATATCTCTTTGACAGATTTCTATGCCATTCCACAAAACAATCCTTAAATCTCTGTATTTCATTCTCCACTCGATTTATACAACCTATACAACAAAAAGAACACGAACACAACCAAAACCAGAGTGATGTATTTTATTATTGTGTAATACACCGCTCCAACACTCATAAAATTAACAACCGTGATAAAATACAAAATAAACATAGCCGAACTTAAACTTAAATTGTGGCTCTTGGTATATACGATATTGAAAATCAAAACACCGATTAATATATAAAAGATAAGATAAGGAAAATAAGAGCCTAATACCCACTTTATCATTTCTCCAATTTCTCCCTGCATCAAATACCCGAAACCTATATCCTGCACCATACTACAAAAAGGCTATCCTTCTGACTATCTGCCAGAAAGTAGCAATACCTACAACCAACAAAACAGCATTTATGCCGTTTATAAAGAGATTTATCACAGCATTTTCTTGAAACTGATAAGGCACATACATCTTTACCCAATTAATCGTTAAGGAGTCATACAACACGCCAAACGCATCCCAAGTTTTCACATACTGCTCTGATTCCTGCGTTGGATATGTGCTTATGTTTGTAATTTGCGGATTTGTGGCAATATCTGAATAAGCAGGTTCGTAGGCTATGTCAGAAGGCGTTCCAAAAATATTTGCGTGAGTAAATATTCCAGCCACTATGTTGAAAATTAAAAACACCAGATATACTTTTAATAAATTCATAGTGCCTCACCTCTGCTCCTTAAATGGAGCAATATACCCATAATTAATATAATGCTTATAACAACTATTGCATCCGCCGTTAAAGAGAGCCAGCCTATGTAATATAGCAAATACAACAGCACAAAAATAGCCAGCATTCCACCTATAATGTTTCTCGGCGTGATTATTGAAGAAGTTAAGAAAAGAATAAAGAAGGAGATAAACGGATAAAGCCAAGTAGCCACGCCAAGAGGCAACAATATTCCTTGTATTAAAGAAACAGAGCCTGTAATTGGAGAATTTCCGCCGTAAATTTCGTGATACAAGACATATCTCACATACCAACTCTGGTTTTTCGGCACATCGTTTAAAGTTATTGTAAAGTTGCTTGAATTGTAAGTTTGCTGAAAGTAAAGACCTGTGTTGTTATAGACACTTATTGTAATGTTGATAGTTTTGTCGGTTAAATCTCTATACTGTATTCTAATCGTGTCGGTTGTGTTGTTATACTCCGCTCCTATTGTCACCTTGTCCGCAAATAGAGAAACGCTTGGAGATAAAATTACCTGCGACACGTCTAAATATTGAGTTCCCGCAGAAGTAACTGTGAATGTGCCTACATCTCTTATTTCACCATCTTTAATTAGTCTTAAGTAATAGTCGTGGTCTTCAAGGAGATAGGCGGGAAAAGTTCTCATTTTATCAAAATACCCCTCAGTAATGATTATTGTTTGATTGGATACTTTTTTATATACCTGTAACTTGGCGTCATAATAATCAGAACTTAATATCACAAAATTTATTTTGTCTGTGTAATATTTATAAGCATCTATCAAATAGAAAGAAAGAAGATATTGGTCTTTCTGCTGGGAAGGATACAAACTTCTTGAATAATACGTGTCCACAGAATATTGAACTCTGGTTAAAAGTTTTGTTGGATAAGAGTTGAAGGCTATTAAGAATTGAGTGTCGTTTTCTTCAATATTTACATAATTAGAACCTTGAGCACAGGAAACATACATCACAACTTCCGTAGTGTTTGGCGGATATAATTCTTCTCCCGTTACTTCGTCCAAAAGCCTGAACATCGCATAAGTATTCTCTTGCTGATATAAAGTGATATTTTTCACATTTGAAACTGCGTGATTTGTGTAGTTGCGGTAAGCGTAATAATTGCCAAAATATACCGTGAAACTTGAAAGGTTGGTATTGTTTACCACAATATAATACCCATTTACTGTATTTTTCCACACATTAGACACATTTGGCACATACACGTCGGATAAATCTTCTTTAACATAATGCTGATTTACAAATTTCGTGAAGTTTAAAGTGGTAATGTTTGTGGTTGTTGTTACCTCTGTTGAGAAGGCGAAAGTTTCATTATTCGTGCAGGAAGCCATTGGTGGAGTTACGATTAATGTGCGGTTTTTTGTTGTTGGTCTGTAATTTGTAGTTTCCGAAGATACATTACAAGTTATGGTGTAAGTGCCAGTCGTTGGTTGTCCTGTGTATGGATTTGATATTTCGGTATCATCCATATATAAACGAGGCGTTCCTTCCTCTGCTGTGCAGGTAATTTGAACTTGTTGAG
>Ga0190306_1000116_pt1 | contig 31579 bp, 27 predicted proteins | sample 48700734_MG_FD_161657 | JGI IMG/M metagenome (GOLD analysis project Ga0190306, IMG submission 161657) | Hydrothermal vent sediment bacterial communities from Southern Trench, Guaymas Basin, Mexico - 4870-07-3-4_MG | ecosystem: Environmental > Aquatic > Marine > Hydrothermal vents > Sediment ... | reverse complement strand
TTTCTGTCTGACATTTTATTTTCATTTCATTCAATCCTTCCACCGCATTTGAATCAACTCTCAATTTATACTGCAATATGACTTCTTCTGCTCCCGGCAATTTTCCAATATGTTTTGTTGCATTTTCATTAGGGTCCAAAGAGAAAGGATATTCTGGCAAAAGCGTGCATGTAACATTCTTGGCTTCTTCTGTTCCAATATTTTCAATCTTTATCCATAAATCCATATATTTGCCAGCTTCTACAGGATAGGGATTATATTTTAGTTCCCGAATTTTTAGAATGGGAGAATTAGAAATGTAGGAATCAGCAAAACTTATATTCACCAATCCAAACATGGTGATTAATATCACTGCTGAAATCTGCAAGATTTGTTTTTTATTTAAATTTCCAAATATATCGATTCGATACATAATAATATGAACTAAAAATATTTAAATACTAAAATTTACCGAATGCGTGAAGTTTTTAAAACAAATTCTCTTTTTCATCACTTGAAATGATTTCTAAAAACAATGAATAAAACAACCGAAATAATGCTAACTGTTGCACTGTAAATAAAAGGCATACTCGAATTAATTTGCCACAGAAATCCGGCTATTAAACTGGCAGGCAGCGCCATTAAGCCCGTTGCAGTATGGAATGTTCCCAGGGCTGTAGCTCTCAATTCTTCCGAAGATAGATCAGAAACGTAAGCTCTTTGATTGCCATCCACTATGGCATATACCATGCCATAAAGAGCGAATAAAACTATGAAAGGTGTTAATGAGTTGAAAAATGCAAATCCAAAGGAAGTTAATGAATATAATAAATAACCTAAGACAATGACTTTTTTCCTTCCTATTTTGTCGGAGAGTTCGCCAAAGGGAACAGCAAGCACGGCATAGAAAGCATTGAAGAGAATATATAAAAGAATTGGCGCTCCAACCGATAATTTACCCGTAAATAGCTCTTGCGCTCTGAGGATAAAAAACATATAACTGAAATTTGCCAAAGCAAATATTCCAGAGACCAAGATAAATAATTTAAGCGGTCGTGAAAGATTTTTCAAACCGATTTTTAGATTTATATCTTGCGGTTCTCTCTTTCTCTCCTTTACAAAATACAAAGGAATTAAAGAAAGAAGGGCTAAAATTGCTGCTAGGAGTATAATTGACTTGAAATTATATCCGAAAAACCAAATTAAAAGAAAAACAATAACCGACCCTCCAATTGCTCCTAAAGTATCCATTGCTCTATGAATTCCGAACCCCTTGCCTTTCTCCTTGGGCATAGAATCTGCAATAATGGCATCCCTGGCCGCTGTCCTTAATCCTTTGCCAATCCGTTCCAAACCGGCGAAAATTAGAACATGTTGCCACGCTTTAGAAAACGCCAAAAATAATTTAAAAAGTGCTGAAGTAAGATAGCCGGAGAAAACAAAAATTTTTCTTTTTCCGGATTTATCTGACCAATAACCCGCAAAAACTTTTAGAATACTTGAAATACTGTCCCTCAATCCTCCAATCAATCCAACAATCAAACCGGCACCGCCTAATGCAGTAATGAACATTGGCAAAATCGGCATTATCATCTCACTGCTCAAATCATTTAAAAAACTAACCACGCCCAATAAAAAAATATTTGCTCCGATTCCTTTTAGATATTTATTCTTCATAATAGATTCTCCACAGATTACTAAAATCTATGAAATTTATAAAACTTTTTAGAGGGTGTAATATAACCTGTCGGTTTATGCGAAGTGCGAGGTGAAGCCGAACTGTTTATCTGCTGTTATCTGCCGTTTCCCATATCATTGATCGGATACTCTCTCAAGACACAGCTTAAATTTTTCTTTAAATTCTCGTTGGTGCCCTGAGCTTGGGAATGGGATATACTCACTGTGAACAACATTAAAGCCTCTCTTCTTTAATTCAGGATATAATATTTCAAAAACGTTCTTTTTGATAAGGATGATTGGAGTATCTTTTGAAATTAACCCTCCTATTCCTTTAATTTTGTTTTTTAAATTTTCTCTGATAATTTTGTTTCTTTCTCTTTGACTCCGATCATTTATAGGGATATCGATCGCATCTATCAAATAGAATCCCCGTTCTTTAAATCTTTGTAGATACTTGTGCTTTTGTCCTTTTCGATAATTGTTTGTAAAATTAGGAAAAATTGCCTCCATAACTGATTTAAACAAAAAATCGTATTTCTCTTGATCAGGATTGTAAAAGAACCTTTTATCTTCGCTTCTGGGAGGCGATTCTGCTATAAGCAAGCATTTTATTTCTCTGGGTTCATATATCCCTCTTAATTCTTGGTAATTTAACATTTTTCCCTATTGAGATTATTCTGGAAATGGTAGATAACGTTTTGAGCGTATCTGAAGTTCCCCAAAGGGGAATTTGGGCGAAGCGTAGCCTTTTATCCGCTGTTATATTCTCCGAGTGAAACGAGGACAAGGAGCGAAGCGACGAAGAGTTTGCCCCCGAGCGTCTTTTGAATAATGAAGTGCCCGCTTATTTCATTAGTCTATTTATTCCATCAATCCAACTTTTATCTAGTTCTGGTTTTCCTTCTTCTTTGATATTTATTGCCCAGCAACTATAACCTGTTCTTCCTTCAACTCTATGACCAATCAAAATATGACCTTCTAATCCTCTTTCTTGATTATCTTCCAAAATAAATATGGCAGTTTCAACATTCTCCAAAATTCTGTATCCATTTTCATCAACAGGAATATGGTATCTTTCTTCTGGCTCAACCCATTGAGAAATTGTAATATCTACGGGTTTCTTGAAAATTAACTCTGCAACTCTGTCTTTTTGCTTGATTTCCCGAATATCTTCTTCGCTAAAAACACATGTTGCTTGTAAATTAAGTTCATGAAGTTTGCGAGTAAGTAAACTTGCTATTCCTTTTCCGTCTTCAGATTTTAGATCTGTAATTTCTTGTTTAGCATCTTCATAAAAGAAGATACTTTCAACCATTTCTTTGGTAGGTTCTATTTTTGTGGATTGCCAAGAGACAGATTCAACACAAGTATTATTTACACAACTGCACCCCTCTGGAATTAAACATTTCCAATGTGGCTCTCTGAAACAAAAACTTTTTAGATTATCATATTTAGATGCTCCTTCTAAATTTACGCATTGCCCACACCCCATTGCTTTACAATCACTATCTGAAACGCAATGCTTATAATTCTTTAATTCTTTGTTTGCTAATGTGTGGAATTTATTTGGGCAGTATAAAAGTTGCCAGTATGCAATTACAAAAACAATTATTGCCAAAATTCCAATCCAGATTAAGATTTTTTGATTGTTTTTCATCTTTATCATAAATTTAGTATTAAATTTATTTATTTAAATGTTTGTTTTTAAAGCGGGCACTTCTCAATAATAACATTTTTTAGCGAGGGGGCAAATTGAATATAACAACTTATATCCGAACCAATTTCGCATATCCCTCCAATTTTTCGATATATCCGAACATAGTTCGTATATTCCTCCCTGTGGTCGAACTTCTCCTTCTTCATTCATTTTCTCCTCCGCTTATCTGTAAGCTATCCAGTGGACTTTTAATCTTACCTATATCCTTATTACTTACATGTGTATATATCTCAATCGTCTTCGAACTTTTATGTCCGAGTAGTTCCTGTATATACCGAAGATCTGTACCTCTTTCCAGTAGATGTGTAGCGAAACTATGTCTGAGAGAATGAACAGTGGCGTTCTTCTTGATGTTTGCCTTTCTGCAGGCATTTGAGAATATCTTTTCAACCGTCCGAGTTGTTATATGCTTCTCTTTATCTTGGCTTGAAAATAACCATATTGATTGACCATACTCTTTCAGGTACCTCCTTATCATCTCTATCGCCACCTCAGAAAGCATCGTATACCTGTCCTTTCTACCCTTCCCACCTTTTATGTGAATTAGCTTTCTCTCATCGTCAATATCCTCAGGTTTCAACTTCACCACTTCACTCACTCTTAACCCCGCTGAATATATAAGCATCAATATCAGCCTGTGCTTGATGTTGGTAATCGATGACAAAATCCTTGAAATCTCCTCCTGACTGAGAACCACAGGAAGCTTCTTATCTTTCTTTGGCCTCTTTAGCTCATAAACAAATCCCCGCTTTAGCACCTCACCGTAATAAAACTTCAATGCGTTGATCGCTGTATTCAAAGTGGATGCGGAAACTTCTTTTTCCTCTACCAGATAGAATAGATAGTCTTTTACATCTTCATTAGTAATTTCATTAGGTTTTTTCCTTACATATCCTAAGAAATCTTTGTTGTAGTGAATATAAGATTTTATAGTCTTTGGACTATATTTTCTAACAACCAAGTTTTTTCGTAAATTCTCAAAATATTTTTCTTCTATCTTGAGATTCAAAATTTCCATCCCTGCACTCATTTTATTTATCTACTTTCACCGAAATTGCTTTTAAATAATGAATCTTCAAGGCTATTAACCACCCCTTCATTGATTCGGTGAAAGATTGTATTCCATAAAGAAATAAACACCAGTTTCATAAAAATATTTTAGAGATAAATGAATAAAACCAAATTTTTTCAGGAATCCAGAATTTCTCCAAACAATTTTAACCCATCAATTCTATTAATTCTGACCTTAACAAATTTCCCGATTTCCTTGGAATTTAAGTGAATTGATTTATAGGCAAAATTTCTTCCTTTGAAAAACTCATCAATCAATATTTCACCTTTCCAGTCTAACCATTTTTTATTTTGTTCAATAGAAATTTTCTTTGCCAATTCACTTAAAATTATGCTCCTCTCTTTTACGACTTCTGAGTCTAAAGGTTTTAATCTCGCCGCCTTTGTTTTTCTCCTCACTCCGAATTTTGAGACATTTGTCCAATCTGGTTTCAGTTTTTTCAATAAATTTAGGGATTTCTGAAAATCCTCTTCAGTTTCAGTTGGATATCCAACTATTATATCTGTCCAGATTGTCGCCGTTTTGAATTTATTTCTGATTTTTTTTACAATAAACTCAAAATCTTTCACAGCATAATTCCTGTTCATTTCCCTTAAAACTTTATCTGAACCAGATTGAACGGGAATATGAAAAAATTTAAAAATTCTTTCATCTTCGCAAACTTTTAGAAAATTGTCAATTATTTTTAAAAGATGAGTTGGATTTAACATTCCAATTCTTATAAAATATTCCCCTCTTATTTCCAAAATTTTTTTTATCAGTTTTGAGAGATTTGAACCGGAATCAAAACCATAACAAGAAACATCCTGTCCAGTAAGCCAGAATTCTTTGCATCCCTGCTCTTTGGCACTTTTGATTTCCTTTACAATATTCTCAATTGAGTAAGAAAACAACTGCCCTTTAGCCAATTTTCCTCCGCAATAGGCACAATTTCCCAAACATCCTGAACAAATCTGGACAATATCAATAACTCTATTTTCCCTGATTTTTGGAAGACAAACTTTTTCCTTTTTGTTTTCCCCCAGCAATTCAACTCTTTTTCCATCTAAAATTTTTCTTACAACTTTGAGAATCTCGGTTGTTCTATTCCCAGAAATCATACTTAACTCTGGAAAATTCTTTCTTAAAATTTCTGGATAAGCAGATGGCATACATCCAGTTATCAATATTTTTTTCTTTTTAAATTTTTTCTGAATTTCTCTGATTCTCTCCAGAATCTTATTTTCTGTTGGCTGTTTTATAACGCAGGTATTTATTATAATCAAATCTGCCAATTCTATATTTTTCGTTTGATTCAGCCCGGCACCTTTGAGAATTCCCGCTATAATCTCGGAATCAGATTTGTTTGCCGCACATCCATAAGTTTCAATATAGAATTCCATTATTTTTCTTTTTTTAAAATTATCTCTTTTAGATCTTTTATTAAAAAACTTTAGAATTTTGACAGGGAGAGAATTATTTTTAAAAATAATTAAAAACTGAAAAGTGTAAAAATTATTGATTTATAAGAACACCAAATACAGAATACTAAGAAAAAAAGTAGAGGTTATCTAAAAATTTCCGTTTAGGTGTTTTTATTGTCTCACAATATAATTTATCTATATCCCAATCTTTTAAGTTACCGTGAAGGTCGATAACACGTAATTTTCTACCTATTCCTTTTTCTATAACTTCATCAACTTCCTCAGTCGTGTAAATAGAACTTATGTCTACACCATATTTATCTTCAAATATTACGGTTTTATTTTTCGGCCCATCATCAGTTTGTTTATTCCCTTCTTCCATAAGGTGATAAATATAAATATAAAAAAAGATTATATAGGCATATCTAAAAATTAATCAAAGAAATTCCCCATATTTTTAAAAATAATTAAAAACTGAAAAGTTGATAACTTAAAAACTTCTATTATGGACCAAATAGAAAAAGCAGTCAAAATTCTGGAAATCGGTGGAATAATTGCTTATCCAACAGAAACGGTTTATGGATTGGGGGCAAATATTTTCAACGAGTTGGCAATAAGAAGAATTTTTGAAATTAAAAGAAGACCAATAAATAAACCAATTTCTGTTGCAGTGAAAAGTTTTGAGATGTTGGAGAGTATTGCTTGTGTTTCTTTAGAAAATAGAAAAATTATCGGGAAATTGCTTCCGGGACCAATAACAATAATTTTGCCAAAGAAAGAAATTATTCCCTCTCTGCTGACTGGAGGAACCGATTTTATTGGAATTAGATTTCCAGAAAACAAAACTGCGAAAGAGATAATTGAAAAAGTTGGGTTTCCAATAACAGCAACATCAGCAAACTTTTCTGGAGAAAAAGAAATCACAGAGGCGAAAGATATAACTCTAAGTGTGGATTTTATTGTTAATGGAAACTGCAAATACAAAAAATCTTCAACTATTTTAGACTTGGTTGAAAGGAGAATTTTGAGAGAAGGTGCCGGAATTGAGAAAGTTAGAGAGATTTTATGCTTAAATAAATAGTCATGGTTGCAGAGGATAAAACAATTCTTGAAAAATTGCGGAAGATTTTATCAAGATTTCAGAAAAATATGCAAAATACCTTATCGTTCCGGTTTAGTTGCCTGAGAATTAAAAATTAAATTGCTTGTATATTCCAATGCAGCCTGTCTTATATTTTCAGATTCATAAATTCCCCTCCCGACAATTGCATGCCAATTCTTTCCAGCAACTTTTGCGGCATCTGATATTTCTCCACCTTGTGCTACAAATCCTGGAGCATAGAATGTTGGAGAAATTCCCCTCTCTTCTAATGTTTCTTTTATCCTTTTTATGTCATCTGGTCTGTTGCCGGGAACTACAAAATCGGTAACTCCCAAATCTGCACCATTCAAATACATTCTCATTACTGCTTTATCCGCTAAATAACCACCCTCACTTCTAACATACTTAGGATGAGTCATTAATCCCCCAACAATTATTCCCAAATCTTCTTCCTTTGCTGCTTCAATCCATGCCTTTTCTGTTTCCGGTCCTGATTGCGGGAATAGTATTATTGCATCCACTCCTGCATTTTTGCAGACTTTAGCAAATTTTTCTCCCATGTCAGGAATGTCTGTTCCTGCTTTTTGATGGTCGTAAATTATTGGTTTGTCTGTATGTTTTTCTGTTACTTCTACAATACGTGATAAACCATTGGGAATAACATCATAAGCAGTAAATTCGATAAACTCTGAATCTAACTGTCCTTTTTCTCTTCTTAAAACCTTGGTGGCTTTGTCTTTCAATTTCTCCGCAAGTTTATCACCCAATTCGGTATATGGCAAAATAAATCCATCTACTTCCTGTTTTAAGCCCAGATCTATAATACGAGATATAGAATCATCTGTTATATAACCGCCATCTGATTCAAGGAAAGTTTTCATATCCAATACCGGCTCTATAAATACCAACTTACCATATTCCTTTGCAACCTCCGTCCATTTTTCTTGTGTTGCAGGACCAGATAAAGGTGTCAATATTATTCCTTTTATCTCAGGATAATCTTTTATAACACTTAACATGTTTTTACCCATATCGGGAATGTCAGTAGCACCGCTTCTGTGATTATATAAGGCATTATCAGGTATTTCCACATCTTTTAATCCTTCTAATAACATTAAATATAAACCTATTTTATATCCACCTATTTTATCCATGTCTCCTGTATTTTTCAAAATCTCTTCATAAACCTCTAATGGCACATCGCAAGCAGGTATTATACTTTTATCCCAATCAATTATTTTACCCATCTTTTCACCTCTTCATTTCCATATTTTTTTAAATAATCGTCAATTCCTTTTAACTCTGCTTCAGAAAATTCTCCTTCCTCAGATAAATAAGTTTTTATTTCAAGTATATCTACAATTGATATGACGGGTATCCCTGTTTTTTGTTCAAATTGTTTTATCGCGTCTTTTCCATCTGGTCCAACTTCTTGCCTGTTGACGGCAATAACCAAGCCAACATATTCTAGATTATCAGCAATATCGTTTAACAAGTTAATAGATTCATATTTTGTATCTCCTGTTGTAAACACATCATCCACCATTAGAATTCTATCACCATCCTCAATTTTACCAACAATCCATTTTTTCTGTTTATCTTGTTTTGTTGCTTCGCCGTAACCTTTCGGTTCTTTTCTGTTAAATAAAATACCTTTATTTATACCTAAGTGCTGTAAACTAATTGCCGTAGCTACTGCCAGAGGAATTCCTTTATATGCAGGTCCAAATATAATATCATAATCCTCCTTTCGAAAATTATCATCTATTGTATTTGCGTAAGAATCTCCTAGCTCTGCAATACTTTCACCGTCATTAAATACGGCAGTATTTATAAAATATGGAGATATTCTTCCGCTTTTTAATTCAAATTCACCAATTCCTAATGCGCCTTTTCTCAATAAAAAATCAATAAACTTTTCTTTATATTTCTCCATTATTTATTTTGTTGGAGAACTTTAAATACTTTACTACTTACACATTACAGAATAATTACAAAATAATTACGAAACACTTATTAATACCAGCAAATTCCAACAATCTCAAAAACTCTCATCTCTCTGCAATATTCTTTCTCATCATCTACAATATATATTTTTGTCCCATTTTTTTCCGCTTCAAATAAAATTTTTTCATATTTTGGAACCAAACTGCTTAAAACCAAAATCTCTTTGATTCTTTCAATTTGTGTTTCAACAGCAGAACCATAGCAGACTTTGTTTTGGTTTTTCTTTATTTCAACAAGAAATTTTTTAACTGTTTTCTCTTCCTGTTCATCTCTCAGTTTTTCTATAATTTTTCTGATACTCCCTCTTTTTAGCAATTCTTTAAATCCTTTTTCTCCACAGGAAGATAAATTGTCAATTACGATTTCTTTATCCAGCAATTTTGCGACCTTATCTTTTGTATTTCCGGGACCTGCTAATAAAATTTTCCTATTCTCTTTTTTTAAAATATTTGCAACTTCTTTATAGAATTCGTTTTCCCTGCCCTTTGAATTTATTTTCTTTATTTCTTTTAGTTTTCCAGATTTATAAATTCTTAAATCTGCCAATTTCTTGTCAATCAGACAAATTAAAATTTCATAATTTTCTTCTTTTGGCAAATCTTTTAATTTGAAAAAATGATTCTCTGTAAAAATGACAAGTTTCTTATCTATCTCCAAATTAAGAGAGTGATATTTATTTTTATCAGTTTCAGAAACAATTTTTCCAGTCACCCTTATTTTATTTCTTTCCCACTTCTTTTTCTCAATTTTTATTGCAACCATCTGGGGCACTTTTTTCCCTTTTACAATCTCACCACCCCTGCTAATTGATTTTGTCCTCAAAGTTTTCTGCTCAATTACTGAATTGTCTATTCTATTATAAAGAAACCACAAATCATTTAAGTTCTCTGGAATTATTGTTATTCCCTCTTTATCTCTTTTCAATATTTTCATTGTGGATTATTTTTGTTTACATTTATGAGTTTCTAAATCACACACCCATTTAGAGCCACCGACTGTACAATCTTTGTCTTCTCTACATGGAGAGGAAAATACACCGCAACAGAAATTCCTACACCTATATATACTCATAGTTTTATCATTAAATTTCATTCTACATACTTCCAATAAATTGTCAGTAACATTATCTCCTGTTATATCCACGCCTGTATCTATATCAAATATTTTATCTGCATCACAAGAATATATATTTCTTAATATGTTGCAACCCTCATACCAAGCAGATTCAATTGTATAATAGGGAGCATGGTAAATATCTCCATTACATAATCTAAAAAGGCTCCAGCAACTGCCGTCACTTTTATAGATTGCTAATGGAAAAATGAAAAATAGGGCAATACTTGTAATTAATACAATTTTTGCTAATCTCTTTATCCATAGTTCTTCTATTTTGTTTATATACTCATATATAAAAACAATAATACAACTAATTGTATAGACCGCAAATATAGGTATTATAATATTAAAAATCAGAAGTAGAATAGGCGGAAATTTTAAAACTTGTGGTATTGCAAATCCAGTTCCAATAAGTATATTAAAGAGGCTATCAATTCCTCCAAACATACCAAAAAATAAAAAAATAAAAAGTCCAAAAAACATTAGAATTACAAAATAAATTATTTTTGTATATGTTGGTCTAAAAAATTCTTTAACTGAATTTACTCTATTTTCTTTAGATTTCATAATTTTATTATAAAGATTAACATCTTTGAATTATTTTTGGAATGTAAATCTTTTCTTTTCAATATTTTCATTTTTAAAACGGACCTGGCAGGACTCGAATTCGCAGAAAAACTCACCTGCGACCCCTTGCTTAGGAGGCAAGTGCTCTATCCAACTGAGCTACAGGTCCATAATCTTTTAAAATTTTATCTAAAATTATGGAGTTGGATTTCTCCGAGGTGAAAACTTGGTATTTGGAAGCATGTGATTTTTTGAAGGAGGCAAAAATACCTGATAATTTATTTGAAGAATTTGATGAATATGTGCAAAAAACAACAAGAAAGGGAGGGGAGATATGCATAGTTGGAAGCAAAAGGATGGAGGATGTGGCTAGAATTGCCGCGATGTTTTTCAGAGCAAATAAATATAGAAATGCTCATTGTTCTAGTGATGCAGCTTATCCAATACCATACGAATCTAACGACCTTGTTATAGATTTATCTGCAAGTGGCGAAACATCTTATACTGTAGATAGAGTAAAACCAGCATTAGATGTTGGAGCACCAATTATTACGCTTACAACAAATGAATCTTCAACATTAGCAGAATATACAAAAAATAATGGTCTGGTAATTCGAATAAAAGGAAAACCTAAAGGAACTGAAGGAAGTGTGTATAAGAAGCAGTTAAGAGGAGAGTATTCTCCGTTAACTATAGAAGGTACTAAAGCAGAACTAAGTGCTCTTAATTTTTTTCTTGATTATTTTGGCTTTAAAAATAATGGGAAATCACCAACAAGATTTCATGATCATTTTATGGATAGTATAAAGAGATATGCTCCAAACCCAAGAGAATTTGAAGAAGTTCATAAAGTTCTGTCAAAACCAGATGAAAAAAATCTAAGAAAAGATGTTATTGTAGGAACTGGACTTTCAGGAGAATATGGTTCTATGTTTGCTACCAGGTATGCTCATTGTGTTATACCTGGTTGGGAAAGACATGTATTTTTTTACAAAGATCGTGGTGAAACAGCTTTAGAAAAGGGCGATGGTCTTATTATTTTCTCTGTTTCAGGTGAAGGTTTTCCTTTAGATGCAGCAAAAATAGGGAAAGAGCAGGGAGCAAATGTTGTTAGTTTTACTTCAAAAGGTTCTCCTTTAGAAGAGATATCTGATGCAGTTATTCATGTTCCTCCAAGAGAAGAAAAAGAAAAACCAAATGGTGCAGTTTATCATATACAACCAGACCCTGCAAAATGTATGCCTGAGTATGTAGGATTATTATATGGGGAATGTTTGGTATGTACTGTGGCAAAAATAGAAGGAATTACTGAGAGAGAATTTAATAACACTCATTCAAAAATCACTTAATATAAAAATTGAGTTGGCTGCAATCTTTTATTAAATTCTCCTGCCAGATTTTTCAGCATTAATTCTCTTACTTCTTTTTCATTTTGAGTATGACCGAGAACCCACATCAATTTTGTATAAGCTGTTTCTGTGAGCAAATCTTCCAAATAAATCACTCCCAATTTAGATATCTCTCTTGCAGAAGAATAAACATAAGGATTTACTCTTCCATAAATTGTTTGAGTTGTCATAACCACAATAATTCCAGATTCAATTGCTCTCTTAATCTTTGGAAATAAATCTTTGGATATATGACCCAAACCAGTCCCTTCTATAACAATCCCTTTATATCCTTTATCCACATAAAAATCAACAATCTCTGAGTCAAGCCCGGGATAAAATTTGATTATTGCAACTTTCTCTTCAATTTTATCATCAAGATAACAATCTTCTTTTACTTCTTCCTTTTTTTTATATTTATCCAAAAATTCCACTTTGCCATCTGGCCAGACTTTTCCTATTGGAAAACAATTTATTGGTCTGAAAGAATTTCTCTGCGAGGAGTGCATCTTCCTTACTTTATTCCCCCTGTTAATCAAACAATAATCATCACTTATTGTTCCATGTCCAACAACAACAACTTCTGCAATATTTTTTGTTGCCGTTATTGTTGAGCAAATCACGTTCATCGATGCATCAGATGAACCTCTGTCAGAACTTTTCTGCGCAAAGGTTAAGACAACAGGTTTGTTCAAATTTCTCAACATAAAAGAAAGCATTGAACTGGTATAGCTCAAAGTATCTGTTCCATGAGTAAGAACAATTCCTTCACTTTCTTTTAATTCTCTAAAAACTTCTCTGCCAATTTTTTTCCAGTGTTTTGGAGTCAAATTCTCGCTCATCTCCTCCAAAATTTTTCTCGATTTTATATTTGCAAAATTAACCAACTCGGGGATAGAAGCAATTAGTTGAGAAGCAGAATAAGATGCGGAGATTGCGCCTGTTCTATAATCAATAGAAGAAGCTATTGTTCCTCCCGCAGACAATATGGAAATTGGAAATTTTTTTTTGTCAAATTTTATATCAAAACTTACTGGTTTGTGTTTGGAGATTTTTTCCTCTTTTAATATTTCAATCTTTGTTTTTTTATCGATTTTAATTCCAATATTGTATCCCGACTTTAGTTTCAGAATTAATAAATCGTTGATAATCTGTATAATCTTTCCTTCCCATCTGATTCCATTTTTTTCTATAATAATAAAATTTCCGATCTTTATTTTATTCATAAATATATGTTAGATTAATAATGCCTAATAATAGAATAATCATCTTCGTTAATACTTTAATTTAAAAAGTATATTTATGAAAATAAGATGTAAACTGTGTGGAAAATTATTGGAATCTGAAGAAAGCGGCGAAGGAATACCCTTTAGTATAGTGGCTGGTGATGAATCCAGTTTTAAACTGGCAGAAATGGGTAACAATCTCTTAGTTTTAATGAGTCACCTTTTGACAGAGCACCCAAATGAAGCTCTTGAAATATATTCAAATTTAAATTCAAAATTATCTTCAATTTTTGAAATTATAAGAGATGAAGATTTTCAGGGATTTTGAAATCTTTGAATAAACTTCTTTAAGATCAAACAGATTTTTTCTTGTTTTCCATAATTCACATTTCCCGCATTTTTCAATTTCTTTTTTATCCGGAAATAAGATTTTTTTGTTTTTCTTTTGGGATCGACTTTAATTTAAAAACGAAGAGAGCATTTTTCAGTAAAATATATTTGCAAAAAATTAAAGTCCGCTCTTGCTATTCTCAACCTTCAAAATATTTAATTTTTTTACCAATGAGAATTATTATTCCTGAAATTATTATTGCCAAAAATATGAGATTAAAAACAAAGGAGGCATTTTCTAGTAGAGTGTAATTATAAAGTAAAGTAAAGCCCAAAAACAAAATCATTAAACCGGAGATAAGTTTTAGTCTTCTTACCCAAAGTTTACTGAATGTCTTTTTTCCAAGAGTTATAACAAAAATTAAAATTATAATTAACATTGGGATAATGTAGATAAAATTGTAAAAAATTACATAAAGGAGTTCCTGAAAAAAAGGTACTTTTGAACCTAAAATTGTTATATAAGCAAACGGAATTCCAAGAGTACAACCAATTGCAACAAAGCTAATTGAACTTGCTATTATAGTTGTCCCTATTATTAAAGCTGGAATTGATTTTGCCAAGCTCAAGTTTTTTATTTTCTCTGAGAGGTTTGATAACTTCCCTTTTGAAAGGGAAATGGAAATTCCTTTCCGGAAAAAGAAATAGTCCTTGACATTTAACAATCCAACAAAAATACATACAAGCCCACCAATTAAGGCTGCGATAGCTGTTTGTTCTCTTCCAATTATAAGCAGAACCATCATGAATAAAAAATAATACAGAGCAAAGAAGAAAACAAAAATTAATCCGACTACTAACATTCTTTTTCTTGCTCCCGGGAAACCAAGTAAGGCTGCTAAAAGAAAGAATAAAACAAAAAACCCACAAGGATTAGTAAGGCCATCCGCTAAGGCAAAAATTATTGTAAGGGTTAGCAGAGAGGATTCCCCAGTTTTTATTTTTCCAAAAAGAGGAATTTCAATAATTTTATTTCCCTCCCCTCCATTACTTTCTTTTTCTTCTTCAGATTCTTCTGATCCAGTAACTATTTCGGTTTTATTTAAATTTATTTTTATTGCATTTTCAAATTCAACATAAGGAACATATTCATAATATTCGGATAGAAAATCAGAAGGATATATTTTTTGGACTATTGTCAGCAAATCTTGAGGTTTAAATGCTGTTCCAGAAAATTCAGCTCTTTGTGGATTTACAATTTCAAATTTTTTTCCTTTAAGAATTTTAGAAATATTGTCTGAAAAAAGCAGTTTTTTTATTAATTCATTATCTATGCTTTCATTACCAATTAAACTTTCAGATATTTTTTCTCCATTCCATTGAAAAATCCAATCATCTCCTTGCTTAATTAAAATTCTTCCGTTTGCCCAAATTTTGGGGTTTCCTTTGAGTTCTCCTAAATTAAGTCTAGCAAATGATATTGATTTATCAATTAGAGGGCACGGATTAGATTCTTTTGTTTTAATATATTTTTCGGCTCTTGGAACATTAATTCCTCCAGTTTCAATTAGATTTTTACTTAGAACTAATTTTGGAACTGAAGAGTGAGTTCTGTATTTTTTGGCAAATTCTCCAAAAAACTGGGAATTCGGATCTTGCCAGTCCCCTCCATGCCACATGTATTCTATTACAACCAAATTAGAATATTTTTCTGGCCATTTAGTTAAAACAATGGGATCACAAATAGCACAGTTTGGACAACCTATATAAGTAAAATATAAAGTGCATATAGTTTTATCTTCCTGAGCGGAAATTACAGGCAGAATTGCTCCCGCCATTAACAAAAACAAAATCAATATACTTTTTCTCATAACAATTTAATAATGAAACCATATTTATATTTAAGTTTCAAAATATGAAACTTATGAAACCAGGGAAAAAAATTATTTTCGGTACACTAATCTTATCAATTTTTGTTTTTATTGTTGCTGCAATATCTTTTTATGTTCAGATAGAAATATCAAGTGGAAATGTCTGCGGCTGCGCGATACCGATTCCCTTGTTTATTCCTTTTCTCGCTTCAATGGGTTTATTTATAGGGACTCTTTTATATCACTTCTTTTTTCCATATAAATACAAAATTAACAGAGAAGTAATTTTAAAGATGTTCAATAATGCCGAGAGAGAAATCATAAAAAAATTATTGGAAAATGATGGCTCCTGTCTTCAATCAAAATTGACAAGAGAAACCGGTTTATCAAAGGTGCAGGTATTTAGAACCCTTGAAAATCTGGTTTATAAAGGAATCATTGAAAAAGAATCCTATGGAAAAACAAATGTTATTAAACTTAAAAAAGATATTTATGATTTATTTTATCGATAAAGATTTCACTTTTATTTATGATTTTCTTTGGAGTGAAAATAGATTATTATGAAATCAAAAACTTTTAATATAAAGAAAGAATTTATATATTTTATGAAAATACGGATATATTTTTTGCCGATTGTCGTATTTATTCTGTTAAATGGGATTGTTTATGCGGTCTGCACAGATTCAGACGGAGGAGTAAATTATTACAAAAAGGGAGAAGTCATAGACAAATACGGAAGAAAATACACCGATTACTGCTATATGAACTATCTAAGAGAATACTATTGCACATCCTATGGAATTGCTTCATTAACACTGCGTTATTGCTCACAAGGATGCAGTAACGGAGCCTGCATAAAAGAAGAAACCACCCCCTGCACAGATTCAGACGGAGGAGTAAATTATTACAAAAAGGGAGAAGTCATAGACAAATACGGAAGAAAATACGTTGATAGTTGTATTGGAAATTATCTAAGAGAATACTATTGCACATCCTATGGAATTGCTTCATTAACACTGCGTTATTGCTCACTGGGATGCAGCAACGGAGCCTGTATAAAAGAAGAAGTCAAAAAACAACCAGACCTAACAATAACAAACATAACTTACTATGTTAGAGTAGATAGTGACGGAGTAAAAAGATTATATTCTACAGCAACAATAAAGAACATAGGGAATAAAGATGCTGGCGGCTTTTCTGCGTATAGATATGTAAATGGAGCTTTTAGCTGTAGTGGGAAATATAAAGAGCTTAAAAAAGATAGTTCAGATACACTTACGTGTGTTACACCTTGCATTGCACTCAACACGGGAGAAAATACAATTACTTACAAAGTAGATATTTATAATCAAGTAGATGAACTAAACGAAACAAACAACGAAAAAACAATAAAAGTTACAAATCCTTGCGAAGAAAAACCAGACCTCATAGTAACTGATATTTCTTGGACACCTGCAAATCCAACCGCTGATTATACAGACGTTGTTCGTATTTATGTGAAAGTCAAGAATATAGGCGATGTAGATGCAAACGATTTTAAGATAAACCTAAATACAAATGGTTATAACACTTGGAGTACATCAATGAGTTTGGGGGCTGGAAAGGAAATAAGTAGGTTTATGGTTGGCTATAAAATCGGTCCTCATCAGGGTTTACATGTTGGAAACAATACCCTAAAAGCAAAGGTTGACTGTGATGATACGGTTGATGAATCCAACGAAGACAACAACGAGAGAACGGAAACACTTACAATTACAGAAGAAGAAGGAGAGCAGACATGTACAGATTCAGACGGAGGAGTAAATTATTACAAAAAGGGAGAAGTCATAGACAAATACGGAAGAAAATACGTTGATAATTGTACTGGAAATTATATAAGAGAATACTATTGCACACCTTCTAATACCGCTGCCTACTTGGACTTATATTGCTCACAAGGATGCAGTAACGGAGCCTGCACAAAAGAAGAAACATCGTGCACAGACGGAATAGACAACGATGGTGATGGATGTATTGACTATGATGATGTTGACTGTAATTACAATAACTTGGTTGATAAAGATGGTGATGGATATTACAGCGATTCATCTAAATTAGCTGGATGGCAAACGGCAACATGTTCTGGAACTTATAATTATGTATGTCCCGCCGGGTCGGAGAGGACTACCTGTAACCAGGATGGGATAGGAACTCACTGCACAGACTGTTCCTATTGTATCATGAGTTATGTGGAGTGTACTGGCACTGACTGCGATGACAGTAACCCAGATATCCATCCAGGAGCGGAGGAGATATGTGGGGATGGGATAGATCAAGATTGTGATGGAGTTGACAAACCATGCAATTGTTGGGTTTGCAATGTAAGAAATCTAGATTGTCCAGATTCTGTTACTCCTGGTTCATCGTTCAAAATTTCCTATGAATTTTATGGAACAGGAGGTCCAGTTTGCAGCTATCCCTATGAGGTAAGGACAATTGAAAGAGATGGAACGCAAGAATGGTGTGATTACACAAGCGACTTTAAAGAGTGTAAATGGCACAAAGAAGAGAGAACTCTAGTTGCACCTTCAACTCCTGGGACATATACCTATACGGTTAAATGTTATGGCGCACCTAATAAACTTTCTAGTTTCTGTGGGGTTTCTATGGATCCTAGGTCCTCTAAATCATGCTCTGTAACTGTTTCTGAGGAAAAACCAGACCTCATAGTAACTGATATTTCTTGGACACCTGCAAATCCAAAGATCGGGGATGAAATATGTATTTCTGCAACTATAAAAAATATTGGAACAAAAGCAATAGACGGATCTACTCTTACTGCTTGGACCTACATTAATGATTATCATGCTGCCAATACTTTTTATGGAAAGAAAATAGGCGTTGGAGAGCTTTTAACTGAGAAGATTCTATGCTCAAAATACGGAGAGAATGTTTGGTTTAAAAAAGGAAAAAATATTGTAACAGTAGAAATAGATCCTAAGGACGTGAATATTATCGATGAATCTAATGAGAGCAACAACGAGAGAACGGAAACACTTACAATTACAGAAGAAGAAGGAGAGCAGACATGTACAGATTCAGACGGAGGAGTAAATTATTACAAAAAGGGAGAAGTCATAGACAAATACGGAAGAAAATACACCGATTACTGCTATATGAACTATCTAAGAGAATATTATTGCACATCCTATGGATTTGCTATGTTAAAATTGTATTATTGTCCGCAAGGATGCAGTAACGGAGCCTGCATAAGAAAAGAAGTCAAAAAACAACCAGACCTGATAGTTACAGATATCAAACTTTACGATAATGAGAACGAAATAACAAATCCAATTATTGGAAAAGCATATACAGTTAAGGCGGTAATCAAAAATCAAGGGACAAAAGAGGTTGATTTTGAGCCGATACCGGAATATGCATTAATACTTTATATAAACGGAACACAATTTACTGCTTTAGGTTATGGTGACTTGGATTGGGACTCTCCTGACATATCCCCAGATCAATCTAAAATCTATACCTTTGAAGATAAATGGACACCAACCAAAGCCACGAATTATGAGTTCAAGGTTAAAATAGATGCAGACAATTTAATAAATGAATCCAATGAAAACAATAACGAAAGAACAGAGACTGTAACAGTTACAGAAAAAGGAGAGCAGACATGCAGTTTAAAACTTTACAAGGGATGGAATATGATTTCTTCTCCAGTTAATAGAGCAATTTCAATCTCAGAAATAGAAAAAAGCTGTAAATTGCTTTCTTACAGAGATTATAAAATCTGGTATTGGAATACTTCTTCTGGTAATTGGGATCATCCAACAGTTTTAGAGCCGGGATTGGGATATTATATAAAAGTAAGTGAAGATTGTACTGCAAACATCACTGGAGAAAAATTTAAATTTAAAAAACAAAAAATTTATAAAGGCTGGAATATGATTGCTCCGGGAGAAATCAGTTTGGGAGCAATTTTAGGAACCTGCAATAATCATTTAATTCCTCATGAAAATTATTTGGTTTGGAAATGGGATCCAAAAACCAATAGTTGGAAACATCCAATAGATTTTGAATTGGGACAAGGTTATTATATAAAGTCAGATGCTAGTTGTAACTTGGAGATTAGAAAATGAATAAATTAATCATTTGTTTGGTTTGTTTATTGATAATTGGAACAATTTTAATTAGCGGATGCACTCAGTTCCAGAGCGATACAAGTATAAATAATACAACAGGTCTAAAACCAAATCTATCTTCTGGTTCTGAAGATGGTCCGCCAACCCCACCAGAAAGTTCTCTGCTCGAAGAAGAAGTAAGAAGTATTTCCTATATCTGGTATAGATTAAAATGAAATCGTCTGCCAAAATTTTGGTTATTATTCTGATTGGAATTTTCTTAGTGCAAAATATATCTTTAATAATTGCTCGGGGACCACCAACACCAGAAGCAGTAAATAAATTTGAAAATGGTCCGCCTTTTCCAGAGACAGAACTTTGTTTAGATTCAGACCATGGCAATAATCCGGAAGTTGGAGGTTTGGTTGCTTATAATCAAAAGGATTTTAAAGATTTCTGCTCAGGAAATATTTTAACAGAATATTTCTGCTCAAATCAAAATTTTAAAGGACCTCCGACACCAGAATCTACAAACTTTGGAATCTCAAACAGAACCTATAATTGCACTTCTTACTGCCAAAATAAATATGGTTTAACTTATAGGGGAAGTTGTTCTTTAAGTTTTGAAGGATTTGGATTTTGTAATTGCACTTTGGCAATTCCTGTAAAAAATGAAAAAGATCCAAATAAATACTCGAAGAAAAATGCTTTCTTAATTTCAGACAAAAATTGGAGAGAGATTTTAAGCTTAGTTCCTCTAACAACTTGGACAAGCGAAGAAGATAGCCGGTGGTGCAAAAATGCTTATGGTGCTCCAAAGAATATTTGCGTATATCCAACTTTGATTTATCACAGAGAAGGAGAATCTTTTGATGCAGACTCAATTATCTATTTCTTTCAACAATATAAACCGGATAATCTAACAATAATTGGAAATACACCGCAGGAATTAGATAATTTATTAATAGTAAAACCAAAACTTGGTGCTGGATTAAAAGAAGAACAAATAAAGAAGATAAGTTTTAATGATTATTTTTCTTACTGGAAGTCTTTTAATAGTATTGTGGTTGTCGATTATGATAATTACGCAAATGGATTGATGGGTTCTGTTTGGGCTTCTCTAAAAAATATCCCCATAATTTTTGTTAATTCTAATAATTTAGAAAATTATAAAAATGTAATAGATAATAGAAAAATTTATATTATCGGCAAAATCGATTCTTCTGTTTCAGATTATATTAACAAAAATGCAAAATCCAGCATTAGTTATACTCTTGAAGAATTACAGAAAGAATATATTAAAGAAACGAACACAGATAAAATAATTTTAGTTAATCCGAACGATTTAGATCTTAAAGTAATTAAAAGATTTCTTCCAGAAAAATCAACCAAATCCTTTTCCGAGTTATTTAGTAAAATTTCATTAGCAGCACCCTTTTTGGCTGCCGGGAAATACGAGGTTATTATAGATACAACATCAACGGATTATAAGAAAATAGATGCATTTGTAGAGAATAAAATAGACGCTATTGGAATTGGTCCAGAGTATTTAACTATTTTAGCAAGTCCAGTTTCAATACCAATTTCAAGACAGGCTACGCAAAAAGACGGCTGTGAATATGCGAAATTCATAGAAGTTGATGGAAGGTTTTATGGGGAATTAGATCATGATAATTTAGTAGATTTATCTACGGGAAGAATATTTGGAGTTAGTATTTCTGATGCCAGTTCATATGTTGCAAGAAGCATTTTTATTAAAGATATTGTTTCAAATAATTTTGATGCTCTGATTGTTCTTCCGGGATATGGTACCAGCACCACTAAAGATGAGATGATTAGATTTTCAAAGTATTTTTGGACACCAAATATTATAAATCAACTAGATTCTTATTATTTTTATGCCGGATGGTATGATGTTTTATCTAGGATATTTAAGATAAAAAACCTGTATGATAATTCTAATCTAATTATATATTACAATCATGGCTCTAAAACTGCTTTTTCAATACTCATATCAAGTTATGATCTCTCTTCTAATCACATTTATTTAAACAATTCAATTATTATGGATGTTGCTTGTTTGACCTGTTATTGGTCTGGCAATCCAAACTCTTTTTGTGTTCAAAATATAAGAAGAGGAGCTTTAGGGTTCCAAGGTGCAGTTGATATTTCGTACTGGAACAGAGAATTTGATAATATCTTGAATGGTTTTATATTGGAAGGAAAATCGATCGGAACTGCTTATAAAGAAGCCAGAAATCAAGATTATAAAGATAATATATATAATTTTTGTTTGGGTTTGAGAGGCGATATTTTTTATGCATGGATAGGCGATCCCACTATAAAATTTGATGAGATGAGAAAATGAAAGTAAGATTTTTTATATTTGGTTTGTTAATTGTTATTTTGTCGGTTCAATCTGTTTTTGCTTCAGAAATAAATATCTCTCTGAATATTAATCACGAAATATTTGAACCCGGAGATCAATTTATAGCCAAACTTATTCTTAAGAATAATTTGGCATTTGGATATACAACAATTATTGAAAGTATTATTGAGAATGAAGATAGAAGTTATGTAAATCTGTTACCTCCATTATCTATAAAATTGAATCCCAATGAAAAAAAAGAAATTGAATTATACAATTTCAGTATAGACGAAACTTTTAATGAGGGAGATTATCTGTTATCGATAAGAGTAATTTCCCATAACAGTACGGAAAAATCTACAAAAAAATTTAAAATAATGGGAACTTTAAAAGAATTGTCTATTAATTTAAAAATTTGCAAAGATTTATCTTGTAGTGAATCCGAAAAAATATTTTCTCAGAATGAAACTATATATCTGGATTATTCAAGCGAAGTCAAGAATATTTCCATTAATGCAAATTTAACCTATCCAGACAAAACCATAAAACAATTAACCCTGCCAACTTCAATTAAAGCAGAACAGACCGGGACTTATACTTTAAAAGTTACTGCTTCGAAAGAAGGCTATAAAACTAAAACTTTATCAACACAATTCGGAGTTGTTGAAAAAGAAGCAGAAATAATTAATACAAGTTCCTGTTTTGTAAATAGTATATGCGAACCTGATTTAGGGGAAAATTATAAAACCTGTCCTCAGGATTGTGAGCCATGTGCTAAAGATAATATTTGTAATCCGGATTGTTTGACTGGAGAGGATGCAGACTGCAAACAAACCACTTTTCCATACTGGTTGTTAATAATTGGTTTGGTAATAGCATTATTTTTGCTAATAATTTTGGTTAGACATATAACAGATAGATTATAATTCTTTATCTTATGAGGAAAATAATTTTAGTTGTAATGGATGGATGGGGCATTGCTCCACCCGGTCCAGGAAATTATATTTCTCAGGCAAAAACCCCAAATTTTGATTATTTTATCAAAAATTTTCCGCACACTCAAAATAAAGCCTCGGGCGAAGCTGTTGGTCTTCCAAAAGGAACTCAAGGAAATTCAGAAGTTGGACATCTTCATATGGGTGCTGGGAGAATTGTAATTCAGATGTATGAGAAAATTAACAGAGCAATTAAAAACAAAAATTTTTTCAAAAATAAAGTATTGATAAATGCAGTGGATTTTGCAAAGAAAAATAATTCAAATTTGCATCTGATTGGTCTATGCTCTGATGAAGGAGTTCATGCGCACATAAATCATTTGATCGCTTTACTTAAAATGGCAAAAAAAAGAAAATTGAAAAATGCATTTATTCATTTCATTGCTGATGGAAGAGATGTTCCAGAAAAATCTGCGAAGAAATATATAAAAATTATAGAAAAAGAGACAAGAAAATTAAAATTAGGAAAAATTGCAACAGTTGTTGGAAGATATTATGCAATGGACAGAGACAATAACTGGAACAGGACAAAAAAAGCTTATGATTTGCTAGTATTGGGAAAAGGATTCAAGGCAAGGAATGCTATTGAAGCTGTAAATATGGCTTATAAAAGGGGAGATAAAACGGATTATTATATTAAGCCAACCGTTATTGTTGGAAAAGATTCAAAACCAGTTTCTTTAATAAAAGACAAGGATTCAGTAATATTTTTTAATTTCAGAACAGACCGGCCGAGACAATTAACCAAATCTTTTATCAGTGAGAGATTCAATAAATTTAAGAGAAAGATTCATCCAAAAGTTTTGTTTACAACAATGACAGAATACGATAAAACTTTCAAATGCCCTTTTGCCTTTGAAGAAGAAATCGTTAAAAACAATCTTGGTCAGGTCTTGGCAAAACACAATCTCAAGCAGTTAAGAATTGCAGAAACAGAAAAATACGCTCATGTGACTTATTTTTTTAACTCGCAGATTGAGAAACCAAATAAAGGAGAAAAAAGAATTTTAATTCCTTCTCCAAAAGTTCCTTCTTACGATAAAAAACCTGAAATGTCCGCTTATAAAATAACTGAAGAATTGATAAGACAAATTAAAAAGAGAAAATATGATTTTATTCTTGTAAATTTTGCAAACTGCGATTTGGTCGGCCATTCCGCAGTAAAAAAAGCAATTATAAAAGCTGTTGAAGTTGTTGATGAATGTACAGGAAAAGTTGTAAAGGCTGGATTGGAGAATAATTATACTCTTATTTTGACTGCGGATCATGGAAGTGCAGAAGATAAATTATATAAAAATGGAAAACCTAAGCCCTGCCACTCAACAAATCCTGTGAATTTTATAATTGTTTCAAATGATGAAAAACTGAAGAAAATTAAACTCAGAAAAGGGGGACAAAAAGATGTTGCTCCAACAATTCTGGATTTAATGAATATAAAAAAGCCTCCCGAGATGACTGGAAAAAGTTTAATTATTCATTGAATTGATGCGCCGACCGGGATTTGAATTTCCGAATTTCTACCCGGATTGTTGGCTTTCATCGAATTATTTTTTTGTGATTCCATGGAAGGCCAATGTCCTACCATTAGACTATCGGCGCATAAATATATAAAAATTAAATTATTTCTCATTAAATCCATTGACATTTTCCTTTTACACATTTACAAGACAAACCATATTTTGATGCATCATAGCATTCCCTATATTCGCAGGTTGTAATTACTGATTTCTCATTTACTGATCGACATACCTGTCCCGAACATCCTCCAACAATACAATCTTTATCTGTTTTGCAGATTCCATAGGTGCTGAAACCGCAAAATTTATTTTTGGGAAGAATTTTTAGACCGGTACATCTCCAATTTATTCTGGCAGTTTTTGTTTCTACATCTACAACGCATGCAGGATGACATCCTGGTTTTTCAATATCTAAATCAATCCACCAAGTTTTTGTTATATTATTGTACACATAATTTTTGGTTAAATTTCCTTCTTTCACGCATTCGCTGTTTTTGGCAATTTCCATTGCTTTTTCAATACTCATTTTTTCAGCAGAGGAATTTTTAGGGGCAAGATAGTAACTTTGTCCATCTATTTCTTTATCTGTTGATTTTTCTATTATTGCCCCTATATAAATCAAAAATAGAATTATACCGAAGATAAATAATAGACTTATTATGGAAACAATATAAAATCTTTTATTTTCTTTTTTACTTCTATTCATATTTTTGCTCAAATTGTGCTGTAAATACATAATAGTATCTCTATATATTAATATTCGCTAACTGTTATTCAATAAATTCATGAAACGCCCATATTGCGAAATTGGAGAGATAATAAAAGGACAACTTCTATTTTTTTGATCAATTTTTATATTTTTAATAAATATCTCTTAGAATTCTCCAATTTAAAACTCTGACTCGCAACTTTTTAAAAATATAAAATTACGGTAAAATTTTGCCAATAATTTTTTCTAAAGTTTTTTTGCCAATTAATTTCTCCGCAATAATTTTATTCTTTTTTATATCACCCACACTTTTAATCCCGGCATTATAAAGTTTTCTTGCCTTAATTCTTCCTATCCCTTTAAGCCTGATTAAATCGAGCAATTCTTCCTTTACTCCGTTTTTCATCCTCAATTGTAATTTTTTCAATTCTTTTGCAATTTTTCTATTCTTATTTAATTTTGCGAATTCTTCCGCAGCGTAGAGAAGCCATTCCGCATTTGTTGTTTTTGTATAAAGTTCTCCCGGAGTAATTCCGTATTTTTCTAAGAGTTGATCCTCTGTTTTCTCAGAAATCCACTCAAATAATAAATTTGCCGTTTTCAGACTCTGCAAAAATAGTTCGTATTCATACTCCCAGGGATCTGGAACTTCCATCAGAAAATATTTTTTATTTTTTATAATAAAATCTTCAATATCGGCCGCTTCATTATTCTTAACTTTTAGTTTTGGATAAATTTCAAAACAGGAAGAAATCATCTGTAGATAGAATATGTCTTTTGTTTTTAAACTCGCTTTTTCCAGAGAATTTAAAATTATGTGGGCTGAGAGGGGGTCTAAATAAAGTTCCGAAACTCTTTTTCCGATTCTCGTTGCTTGGAATTTTTTTAGATTTAAAAAGCCATATTCTTCTAACTCTTCAAGAATTTCCTGAATTTTTATTTGTATTTCTATTCCAGTTCCGAATCTATAACCAAAAAAAGTTTTCTTGAAAAAATCAAATAATTTTTCCTTTGAATGAACAACTTCTGTTGCAATTAGGGAGAGAATGTGCATTCTCAAAACCGGTTCCAGGGAAAGTTTTGAAACAACGGGCTCAATTTCTCCAAGCAAATATCTATTTACAAGTTCCGTTGCTTCAGTTTCATTTTTTGCAATTAAAAGAGCAAGACCTGACTTATCATATTTTGGTCTTCCCGCCCTACCGCAATTATGAACTAAAAAAGAGGAAACAAAATAATTATTATTTTCTTCTATTTCCAGATTATAAACAGGAATTTTTTTCTTTACTTCTTTTATTTCTATTACATTAGCAAAATATAGCTTCTCTTTTTTGTCAAAATATTTATTTATATTGTTGCTATATTTCTTGTTTGGAATTTTATATTTTACTGGTTTAACGTATTTTCCAAATTGATTTATATAAGAATGCTTATAAAAAGTAACATAATATTTTGGTTTGTTAAATAAAACTTCTTTGCCTCTTATTGTAGTCTTTAAAATTGTTGAATCTGCACTTATCTTTGAAAGTATCTTTAATCTTAATAGCAAATCCTGCAATCCAAAAGCAAATTTTTTACTTGAGCTCACAAATAAAATTCTTCCATTATGATAACTTCCATCACCATCAAATACACCGGAAAGATAGGAGCCAATTAGTTTTGGATCAGCAGAATATAGTATTGATGGAACATTAACAGAAGTTGTTTTATTATTATAGGGAATGCCGAAATGTTCGTTTAATATTCTAGATAAAAGAGTTGAACAAATTTCTAAATAATAACAATCGTTGTATTTATATATCTTTGGTTTTAGACCAAAAGAGGATAAAATCCGTTTAGCTTTATTAATTATCTTAATATTTGTGTTAAATATTCTCAATTTTATAAAAAGTGAATTGTTTTTAGTTTGCTTGTTCAAATTACCATCTGTTGCAATTATGCCTGCAAGCCAAAGAAAATCAGGCTGAATTCTTTTTGGTATTCTGATTTTTGTTCCATAAGCGGTTTTGACTTCTTTTATAAGTTTTGACATTTTTGTTTTATCATATTCTAAAATTTTGCATAGTTTTTTTGTTAGCCATAAAGGCATTGCTTTCAAGTTATTTTTATAATGATAGCTTATTTTGTAATTATAACCAAATCTTTTTGCAAGTTCTTTTTCTGTTATATTTAATTTATTTTTTGCTTTTTCAATTAATTCACCTGTTCCAATTGTGTAAACTTTGTCGGCAGGTAAAAATTCAAAGAAAAATGGTAATTTTTTGTGTTTTATGCTTTCATAATTATAAATGCTTATTTTGTCGCCTATTTTAATATTATTCGCTTTTACCCAACCTTTATTCCTAATAAATACAGGATGTTCTTTTGTTAATCTTAGCTCTTTTCCTATATTTGTTTTAATTATTATTAATTTTTCTGCTTCTCTCTTATAATATTTTAATATTTTATTGCTCTGATACTCTTTTCCATCAAAAGTTACGACCTTTTTATTAATCTTGTTTTTTACAACTTTTTCAATTTCAACTTCTTCGCCATCTTCAAACAATACTTTAGAGTCCCCTGGAATACACATCTGCTGCACTTCTAAATTTGGAATGTATTGAGAGTATCCATTAGAAAATCTTTTCACATCTCTGACAATTACGAGAAAAGCTGGCAAATTCAATCCGGCGGCCAGAGTTGTTGTTGCGCAGATAACCTTTATTTTGTTTGCTCTATAATCTTTTTCTATTTTTATTCTTTGTTTATCTATAAGTCCGGCATGATGAAATGCAATTCCGTGTCTTAAACAATTTGCAAGTTTCATGCATTGTTTTGTTGGAGTTTCAAAAGTATTTAAAATTTTTTTTGCAGTATCTCCTTCGATTAGGGGAAACTCTAATGATAATTTCTCTGCTAAACTCTCTGCATTTCTTCTCGTGGACAGAAATATCAAAACCTGTTTTCCTTTCTTTACAACTTTTTTCACAATAGAGATAAGATCAGAACATTCCACCTCTTTTGTTTCATCTTCAAAAATCAGTTTTTTATCAAAAAAAATTCCTTTTTTTAAAGGAACAGGTCTGTAATCGCTTAAAACAAGTTTGGCATTCAGCCATTCTGCCAATTCATCAGAGTTTGAAATTGTTGCAGAGAGAGCTAGAATTTGTGGGGAGAGATTTTCTTTTAATATAGTTAAAACAATTTCCAGAGTAGGACCCCTATTTGAATCTGTTAGAAGATGAGTTTCATCAGTCACCACGAGAGAAACTTCAGATAACCATTCTGCTTTGTGTCTGATCAAAGAATCCAATTTTTCTGAAGTTAAAATCACAACGTCTTTATCTGCCAGATATTCTGATGCGGAATCAAAATCTCCCGTTGAAACTCCAATTTTCAAACCAAACTCCGTGTATTTTTCTTTGAAATCTTCAAATTTTTCATAAGCGAGAGCTCTTAAAGGAACAATGTAGATTGATTTTCCCTTTCTTTTCTTCCAGTTGTTTATAATTGCAAGTTCCGCAATGATAGTTTTTCCGCTTGCAGTCGGACTTGAAACAACCAAATTCATCCCTTTTAACAAACCACATTCAACGGCAAGATTCTGAACTGGATTGAACTCCTTTATTTTTGATTGTTTTTTTACGATTTCTATCGGTTCCATATCTAATTTTAAATATAACTCAATAATAATCTTTCAATTTTTCAATGCAAACGAAACGCACAATTTTTTATAAATATTTATTAAAAATTTGAAAGCATCATTATTTCTTTTTCTTTCCCGTTCTTCTTGGAGCAATAGAACCAACTTTTTGTCCCGGAGGCGCATTCTTTGATACAGAAGTTGACTTTCCAGGTTTTGTTTTACCTCCAAATGGATGGTCAACTGGATTCATTTTACTTCCAGAAGTTCTCGGATAAAGTTTTCCCTTAGATTTCATAACTTTCCATTTAGTTCCAGCTTTTAAGAAAGGTTTTGTGTTTCTGGCAAATCCTGCAGGTTTTCCAACAATTGCTCTGCAATTCCCCTTTAGTTTTTTTATTTTTTTTGAGGGAAATTCCAGAAAAGCATAATCTTTTTCATGTGATTTTACAATTGCGAAGGAACCTGAAGATCTGCAGAATTTTCCTCCGTCTTTGTAAACAGATTCGATAAAATAAACGGGATATCCTTCTGGAATTTTAGATAGAGGTAAAATATTTCCGGTAGAAACTTCCGCATTTGGAGAAATATCTATGGTTTGTTCTGTTGACAAACCAATTGGCGCGGCAATAAAACTTATGGTTCCGTCTTCAAATCTTATTTTGGCAATTGGGGTATTTCTGGCGGATATGTGTTGAATATCAACAACTTTTGCCTTTCCTTCTTTTTTTGGTAATTTTAATTCCAATTTGCCTTTTGCTCTATAAGTGGAACTTCCTTTACCTCTTCTCCTGACAATAATTCTCTTACCCATAAGCATTTTATTGTTTTAAATAATTTAAAAAGAAAGTTTGAATCAAAATTAGATGTCTGATTAACAAAAATTCTTTTCTTTTTAAAAAATAAAGAAATAAAAATAAATTAATTGCATCGTCCTTCTGAAGAACTTCCTACACCTCCGCCAAATCCCGGAGAGGTTGGGCTTTCTGAAAGTTTTTGATTGCATTCTTCTGGAGGATTAGTAAATGCCGAGCAAATTGCTTCTTTATATGCTTCCGGTGAACGGTTAATAGATACAACTTTATCATTGATTACCAAAGTTGGCGAACCTCTTACACCATATTTAGTGTTTAAATCCGCTTCAACATTGAATCTGGGAAACATTCCACTTACCCAGGTGCTTCTATTATTGTACATCTCTGTGATATTGTATTTTTTGTCAACTCTGGCCATACAGGAGTTTAGTTTTGTTTTGTCTATTTTTGCTTCTTCAAGGCATTTAGAATAATTTCCATCGCCGCCAGTAAAGCAATTCAAATAGTTGTAATATTTATCACGCTGCTCTAATTGGATACAATACTGTCTTAAATTCTCATCCAATTCTTTTTTCCCATGCATTGCGTAACTCACAAAATTTATGGTCATATCTGCTTTATCCTTTAACAATTTATAAACCGGCAAAAATGCTTTCTCCGATTGCAGACCGTAAGGGCAGTAACTCATCACAAATAATTTTACATCGGGTGTATCAGATTTTGGAATTTCTAATTTCTGCTCCTGTTTTTTATTCTGTTGTTGTTCTACCTCTTTTTTCAATTCTGCAAATTCTCCTGTTGGAATTCCCTGAGGAAATAGATATTTTGCATCTTTTGTTATATATGACTGGACAACTTGAGAAGTATTTCCCACAGATAAATTTATAGATAGTTTATAGATTCCTTCGCCGTCCACTTCAGTAACATTTATCAATTCAACTTTTGTTCCAGGACGAACAGCATAATTGGATATCCAATCAACTGTTTTTTGTCCGGCTTCTTCTGCACTTATTGTTGTTGACCCGTTTTCTACATAAAATGAACTTAACGATGCTACACCAATAATTAATCCAATAATCAAACCAAACAAACATTCCGATGTATTTCCGTATTCCTTCTTTTTCTTTTGGATTTTCTTCTTTTACTGAAACTTCTTCTGACTTTGCTTCTTCATTTTTTTTCTCCAATTTTCTTCTCTTTTTAGCCATAACTAGTAGAAGAAAAATACTTAAATAAAATTAAGTTTATTTTTTATCTCGTAGCTCTCTGCTTTCTTCCTGTTCTAAGCATCTCCAGACTTATTCCATTTACGGCGCAAACCCTATATCTAACTCCGGGAATTGAACCTACAGCTTTTCCCTGCGAACCTCCAATTCCTTCAATCGTTACTTCATCATGTTCCTGAACATGATTTATTGCTTTATCCCTCGGCAAATGCGCTGTAACTTCTTTTCCATTCTTAATTAATTTTACTCTAACACATTTAATCATACCAGAATGAGGTTGTTTTTGTTCTAATTGCCTCTTGCTTAAAACAAGCCCCTTCGCCTGAGGAGAACCTTCCAGAGGGTCCATTTTCTTACGTAATCCTAAAGCTTTTACCTTATAACCTCTCTTGCTTCTTTTCATTTTTTTTCTTTTCTCTTTCAATTTTCTAGCATTAAATGTTCCCATTATAAATTAATATATTTTATATATTTTAATTAAAAAGAAATTTCTCGATTTTATCCAAATATTTCATTTGAACCTTTTTATTAAGAGACACAACAGGATTTTATTAAAATCTGAACAGCACATTTTCAACGTTATAGATTCTCTTTAAAAAACTTGTAATGGCTTCTCGGTCTCTCTTAACTTTCTTGTTATCCAATCTGTTGATAAATATTTTTAATGAATTATCCGAATCTTTAATTTTTACTCTATCTGAAATCACTCCCTTTATAAATTCTTCTTTTGTTTTAAAATAGGGATAAACTATAACCT
>Ga0190306_1000115_pt1 | contig 31658 bp, 25 predicted proteins | sample 48700734_MG_FD_161657 | JGI IMG/M metagenome (GOLD analysis project Ga0190306, IMG submission 161657) | Hydrothermal vent sediment bacterial communities from Southern Trench, Guaymas Basin, Mexico - 4870-07-3-4_MG | ecosystem: Environmental > Aquatic > Marine > Hydrothermal vents > Sediment ... | reverse complement strand
AAAATTGACCAGGTCTACCTCCTTCTTACTGTAACAGGTCTAGGGGGAACTTACTTAGAACCAAGAGTCCCTCCCTATGAAAGGATTTTTGAGGTACTTCCAAAGGTAATCGATGTAATAAAGGACCCTAGGAGGATAAACATTAGATATGATCCCCTTATTGATGTAACAATCTCAGGCAAGAGGATAACAAATATAGATGAGGGACTTTTTGAGAAAATTTCAAAAATGGCAGGAGAATTAAAGATTCCTATCATAAGGACCTCATATGTTACACTCTACCCTAAGGTCATGAAGAGGTTTAAAAGATATAATATTAAGCCATTAAATCATGAAAAGGAGGAAATTGAGGGTTTTATCTCAAACTATATGATGCCCATTGCAGCAAAATACAATATAGAGGTAAAGACCTGTGTATTTCCTTCACTTACCAAAGGTGGCTGTATAGACGGCCATCTGCTGACCAGCCTGCACCCTAAAGGGGAGCCATGTAGCCTGGCCAAGGACAGAGGCCAGAGACCAGGCTGTCAATGTACTAAGTCTATTGATATTGGGAAATGGTACTTATGCTTTCATGGGTGTCTTTACTGTTATGGGTCTCCCTTACTGCCCTGATACCACCCTTACCAAAAATAGGCTTAAATCGGGGACGTATGTAATGACAATCAGGGCAAAAATAAGGATTGCAAGAAATGGAAGGGACGCCAAGTACAGTTTTAGGACAGGACGTTCAAAAAACAGGCTAGAGATAAATAGGTTTATCCCTACAGGGGGTGTGGAGTAGCCTATCTCTAGGTTTGTCAAAAAGATAATGCCCAAATGAAGCAAATTTATCCCATAGGCCTTAGCAATAGGTACTATAAGGGGGACCACTATAGTTAGGGCCGAGAATATGTCCATCATACAACCAACAATCAATAAGAAGATATTGAGCAATATAAGGAACAAGAATTTACTTGTGATGTGTGCCTTAAAGAAGGAGAGTATCCTCATAGGCACCTCTGCATCTATAAGGTAGTTTGTAAAGGCCAGGGCACAACCAAGGATAATTAAGATACTGCCTACTAAGATCATGCTTTGTTGAATAATTTTAAACAGGTCTTTAATCTTTACATCACCTTTGATAAATACCTCAACCAAGAGGGCATAGAATGCAGTAATGGTTGCTGCCTCACTTATGGCAATATAGCCACTATATACCCCACCCAGGACAACAATGGGGAGTGGGATCTCCCAAATGGCCTCCTTTATAGCCCTTAAAAGTTCAATAAATGAAAATGCCTGCCTTGGCACCTTGGCATTTATGCCCTTAAGTATACTAAATAGTGAGAGCAGGATGACAAGGAAGATGCCAGGCACAATACCTGCCAAAAAAAGCTGATCAATGCTGGTCTTTGCCACTATCCCATAGATAATGAGGGGCAGGCTTGGCGGAAAGAGGAGCCCAAGGCTCCCTGAGGTAGTAAGGAGCCCCAAAGAAAATGTCTCTGGGTATCTCTCCCTAAGCAAAGAGGGCAAAAGTAGACCCCCAAGGGCAATAATGGTTATGCCAGATGCGCCTGTAAAGGCGGTAAAGAATGCGCAGGTAATCAGAGAGACTATAGCAAGGCCACCAGGAAACCAACCAAAAATTGCATTTGAGACCCTAAGGAGCCTCCTTGGTGCATTGCTTTTGGCAAGGATAATCCCAGCAAAGGCAAATAGTGGCAGGGCCATAAGCATGGGTACATTTGCCATGCGATAGATCTCTATCATGATGGCCGAGATGTCTATGCCTGCTGTGTGGAAGCATATAATTGTAGCCGCGGCAATGACTATGAAAAGGGGCGTGCCGATAAGGGCAAAGATAAGTGTGAGGATACGAAGGAGGATCATGAGGGTATTCCCCTAAATATGGAGACAAGGCCCTTTATTGTCTTGGTAAAGAATCTTATGGTCATAATGAAAAATGCAATAGGGAGGATGACCTCTCCTATCCAAATGGGTATGTGGGGCACTAAGGTAATCTGTGCCTGATATTCATCCTTTATGAATTTTAAGGCAGAATATGTAAGAAAGATACAGATAGATGTAGAGAATGAATTGATTGCTATCTGTAAAAATGACTTCCACCTCCCAGGCACAATTCTAGGGAGGATGTCTATATGGATGTGCCTATCTTGCTTAGTGGCCAAGGTGGCCCCAAAGAGGCCTATCCAAAGCACCAAGTGCCTGATGATGGGGTCGGCATATCCTATCCCAGTTGAGAATATATCTCTTAAAACTATTTGCAAAAGCGAGATAAAAATAAGGAGAATAAAGAGGAGGATAAGCAGGCCTTCTTCGATCTTTCCAAAAAAATTTATTAGGTTATTTATTTTCTTCATGGCTCCTATATTCATTTAAATAGAACATAAGTTCATTCAAGACCTCCCTTGAGAAGGCCTTACCTGAAAACCCCTTGGCTATTGTATTGCACATTTTCTTAAACTCTGCCACATCCTCCTTTGATGGCCTTGTTATCTTTATGCCGTGTTTTATCATTATCTCTTTGGCCTTTTCATTGTCTTCCCTTATCCTCTGATTTAGCTCTTGAATGTATTTGTTGGCACACTCCCTTATAATTTTTTGATAGTTTGGTGGAATCCTCTGAAATGCCCTTTTGCTTATCAATACTGCCCCAATGGCATAGGTCAAGGGGAGGTCCATCATATACTTTACCCTTGTGAACCACTGAAGGGCAATGGCCCCTAGGGGTGAGGAGAATACTACATCCACCAGACCTGTTTGAAGGGCCATCAATATGTCAGGAAGCCCTAATGGGACTGGCACAATATCTAATCTTTTAAATACAGCACTTGCAATCTTATCCCCCTCCCAGATCCAAAACTTAAGCCCCCTAGTATCCCTTTTGCTCCTAATAGGGGAGTTTGATAGCAAATAAACAAATCCTATATCTGACCACCCTAACAGGACAAATCCATTTTTTTCAAAACCCTTCCTAAAGCGACCCTCCATCCTTTTTAATACATAGTCTACTTCATGATAATTATTAAACAAAAATGGAAGCTGTATAACGAGGACATCTTTATAGATCATGCCTAGCCCCAATCCCGTAAACCCACCACCATGTATCTGACCTATCCTTATCTTTCTGAGCATATCTATCTCATCCCCAAGTACACCCCCAGGATAAAACTTAAATCTAACATCTCCATTTGTCCTCTTTATTACCTCTTTGTTTAAATCATGGAATGCATTCATCCACACACTACCCTCTGGGGCAAGTGTGGCCAGCTTTATGATAAATTTATCACTGGCCTGGGCTATAGAGGAGATTAAGAGGAAAAATATAAAATATTTAAATGCCTTAGAAATAATCATCTACATGTTCTAAAAGTATTTTTGCCCTTTTCTTGGCCAAGGTATTTGCTATCGTCAGTTCAGGATAGGCCTCTGCCCTTGTCTCAATAACCTTTTTTAGAGTAGAGATAAATAACTCCTTATCAAAGACCTGTCTAGCATAGTACTTTGCATAAAGCACATAATCCATAAGAAACTTTCCCTCACTTATCTCAAAGGCCCTTTTGAAGTGAAATGCTGCCTTATCAAGGTCCCCACCCAATGCCTTTGACCTTGCATAATATATGGCAAAAAATAGGTGGGGCCCACCATAATAAAACCTCTCATTAAGGCTTAATACCCTCCTCATCATACTTACTACCTTTGGTAGATCTGCAAGGGCCTCTACAGAATCTTGACTTAGGTTTATGAAACTCGCCCAACAATTTGCTGTCCAAAAAAGTGCAGGTACATCCCTCTTTTTAAAAGAGGACAAGGCCTCATTAAATTTGTCAATAGGTTTATCAAAGGCCTCTTTAAATTTTTTATTTTTAAATAGTGCCCTCAGCCCATAATTCATCCCCTTTTTATACATCCTTTTTGCCAAGTCCTTATCCTTTTCCTCTATAAAGGAAAATGCATAAGATGAATATGCCTTTGCCCCGGCAATTAATAGACGTTCATTGTTGGGATAGGCCTCTATTAGACCATCAATGAGCATCAAAAAGGCAGGGGCACCCTCCCTGATTATCTCAAGATTTTCACTTTTATTAGAGGCCTTGTTTATGTCCTCCATAATCATGCCTATTGTGGCAACCCCTATCCTCTTACTTGGAAAGCAACCCATAATAAAAAAAATAAAAGATATGAATAATATCTTTGACCTCATTTTAAATATTTTTATTCATTATTTATTTTGAGGTCAAGTATAAATGGAGTTGACTAATTTATATCTAGGCTATATTACACAGGGTATGTATAGGGTTGGGGTAGACATAGGGGGAACATTCACAGATATATTTTTATTTAATGAAGACACAGGGGAGATAATTGTAAAAAAGGTTCCATCAACAAAAAGGCCAGAGGAGGCAGTAGCTCAAGGCCTAAAGGAATTCAAGGACAAGGATATTAAATTCTTTATTCATGGCACCACTATAGGGACAAATGCAGTCCTTGAGCATAAAGGGGCAATGACGGGGATGATCACAACAAAGGGGTTTAGAGACATTATTGAAATAGGGAGACAATCAAGGGGATGGCCAAAACCAAATGTCTATGACTTTACAATAGAGAGGCCCAAACCCCTAGCAGAAAGGCATCTAAGATTTGAGGTAGGCGAGAGGATAAACCACAAAGGGGAGATTGTAAAAAGATTAAATATAAAGGAGGTAAAGAAATTAATAGATAAAATAAAGGGGCTTGAATCTTTGGCCATATGCTATCTATTTTCCTATATTAACCCCATCCACGAAAGGAGGGCAAAGGAGATTATATCAAAGGAGATCCCAAATCTCTTCATTTCAGTATCATCTGAGGTCTTACCAGAATACAGGGAGTATGAAAGGTTTAGTACCACCCTCTTAAATGCCTATATTCAGCCAGTAATAGCAAAGTATCTAAAGAGCCTAAGACTAAAGATGAAAAGCAATAGAATTCAGAAGAAGATATACATAATGCAGTCAAATGGTGGGATAATGACCGAGGAGATCGCCAGGAAAAGGAGTGTCTTTACCCTCCTTTCAGGCCCTGCCGCTGGTGTAATTGGTGCAAATTTCTTTGGAAAACTCACAGGACATAAAAATCTAATATCCCTTGATATGGGTGGAACTAGTGCCGATGTGAGCCTGATTGAAAAAAATCGCCCCAGATGGACATCTGAGGGTTATGTTGGGGGGTATCCAGCAAAGATTCCTATGATAGAGATAAACACAGTAGGGGCAGGTGGGGGGAGCATAGCATGGATAGATAAAGGTGGGGCACTCAGGGTAGGGCCAGAGAGCGCAGGGGCTGACCCAGGCCCTGCATGCTATGGAAAGGGAGAGAACGCCACGGTTACAGATGCAAATCTGGTGCTTGGTTATCTAAATCCAGAATACCTCCTCTCTGGGAAGAAGAAGATATATAAGGATAGGGCAGAAAGGGCAGTATCAGAGATAGGAAAGAGGATGAATATGGATAAAGTAAGGGCGGCCTATGGGATAATAGAGGTTGCCAACTCAAATATAATAAGGGCAATAAAGGTAATATCTACAGAGAGGGGATATGACCCAAGGGAATTTTCCCTTTTCTGTTTTGGAGGGGCAGGGCCACTTCATGCAGGGAGAATCGCCAAAGAGATGGGCATACCGACTGTTATCATACCACCCCACCCCGGGATAACATCAGCAATTGGGCTTTTAGTGGCAGATATAAGGCATGACTTCTCCTTAACCAGGATAGAGAGGCTTGACATTATGGATGAGGGTTTTATGGAAAATATCTGGGAGGGGCTTGAGAAAAAGGCAATTAAGACCCTAAAAGAGGAGGGCGTTTTAGAAGAGGATATAATTTTAAATAGGTCCATAGATATGAGGTATGAAGGACAATCGTTTGAGATAAACATTAAGGTCCCCTGGGGTAGTAAGGCCTTAAAGCAGATGTTAGAAGAGGAATTTAGGCAGGAACACAAGAAGGTCTATGGATATGCAAGCAACGACCCTATAGAGGTTGTAAACTTTAGGGTCTTGGCCATAGGCAAGACAAAGGGGATAAAGATAAGGGAGATAGGGGAGGGAAGGCTTGAAGATGCCCTTATAGGAAAAAGGATGGCATTTTTTGAGGGCAATTTTTTTGAGGTCCCCATATATAAGAGGGAGGGATTATCTAGGGGGAACATTATAAGGGGGCCGGCTATTATTGAACAATATGACTCGACCACTGTTTTAAATCCAGGTGATGAGATAAGGGTAGACAGATATGGAAATATGATAATGAAGGTGGGAGATAAGAGATGGACCCTATAACCCTAGAGGTTATGAAAAATTCCCTCATAGGGATAAGTGAGGAGATGGGGGTTGCCCTCAAAAGGGCATCCTATTCCCCTAATATAAAGGAGAGAAATGATTTTTCTTGTGCCATATTTGATGCAGATTGCAGGATGATATCCCAGGCAGAGCACCTCCCTGTCCACCTTGGCTCCATGATATTTTCAGTAAGGCAGGCAATAGAGGATTTAGGGATAAACAACATAGAGGAGGGGGATCAGATAGTCTTAAATGACCCATATAAAGGGGGCACACACCTACCAGACATCACACTTATATCCCCAATTTATTACCATGGAGATATAGTGGCCTTTAGTGCAAACAGGGCACATCATGCAGATGTAGGTGGGATCTGCCCTGGGAGTATGAGTGGAAGTGCAACGGAGATAATCCAAGAGGGCCTAAGGATCCCCCCAATAAAGTTATATGAGAAGGGGAGGCCAAATGATTCTGTATTTAGACTGATGCTTGCAAACACAAGGACGCCCAAAGAGAGGGTTGGGGACATAAGGGCACAGGTGGCTGCAAACCTGATTGCAAAGAGGAGATTTATTGAGCTTATAAATAAATATGGTTGGGATACCGTTAAGGAGTATATTGAAGAACTTATGAATTATTCAGAAAAGAGGACAAGACTTGAAATAGAAGGGATACCAGATGGCCAGTATGAGTTTTCTGATTATATGGAGGGGGATGGTATTGAGGATAGAATATTCAAAATCCATGTGAAAATCACTGTTGAAGGGACTAATATGAAGTTTGACTTTTCTGGGACCGACAAACAGGCAAAGGGGCCCATAAATGCAGTTTTGCCAGTAACAACCTCGGCAGTATATTATGTTTTAAGGTGTATAACAGACCCAACAATCCCCCCAAATAGTGGTCACTATAGACCAGTTGAGGTCATTGCCCCCAAGGGCACCCTTGTAAATCCCAACTTCCCTGCACCAGTGGCTGGCGGAAATGTTGAGACATCTCAAAGGATAGTGGATGTCTTGTTAGGGGCCCTGGCAAAGGCCATCCCTGAAAGGGTCATTGCAGCCTGCAATGGTTCAATGACAAATATTGCCATAGGTGGCATCCACCCAGAGACAAAGCAGATCTTTGCCTATTATGAGACATTGGGGGGTGGTTTTGGGGCAAGATATAACAAAGATGGCATTGATGGGATCCACTGCCACATGACAAATACACAGAATACACCTATAGAGGCCCTAGAGGGAAAGCTTCCAATTATGATAGAGAGGTATGCCTTAAGGGAAGACACAGGGGGGCTTGGTAAGTATCGAGGTGGGTGTGGGATAGAGAGGAGGATAAGGCTTCTTTCAGGTGAGATGAAGATATCAATCCTAGCAGAAAGGCATGTCCTAAGACCCTATGGACTAAAAGGGGGAATGGAAGGTGCATGTGGTGAGAGTTATATCCTTAGGAAGGGGAGAAAGATAAGGTTGAAGTCTAAGGATACTAAGACTATGAAAGAGGGGGACGTTTGGGTTATAAGGTCACCAGGTGCAGGGGGATATGGGAATCCAGAGGAAAGGCCTAAGGAGCTAATAAGGGAAGACATTAAAAGTGGGTTAATTCACAGGCACTCTTTACCCTCTCAAAGAGGTCTCTAGTTATACGTGCTGTATATCCAACCCCAAATGAGCTAAGTGCTGTCCCAAAGCGAAAATTCATTATTGTCTGCTTGCCCCTTGGGACAAGCTTTATGATGACATCCCTATTGAATTTTTTTCGCAAGGTAATCTTCCTTTCAGCTACTATCAGATACTCATATTTAGAGATCCTTTTGATCCTCATCTTATCCCTTGGAAAGAGCTCAAGTGTCTTTTTCCAAACAACATCAATAGGTGCATTGATTATATTCTCTGATTGGGCCAGGATAAGACAAGGCATTAAAATTATTATCAAAGATATGGAGATAAAAAGCCTTAAGTTTTTCATCTTGACACTTTATAAAATAAAATATTGAAAAGTCAAGGATGATTGCCTCATTTACTCTAAAAAATCTCTTATCTGCACCAGCACCCTGGATGGTGAGTTTATGACATTAAGGGTCTTAGAGGACATCTTTAGGTGGTTTAATAGCCTCTATCAGTGTTTTCATATAATCTTGCATTTTCATAAATATTTCTTTTATTAGAGTGGTTTCCTTTTCAACTGCTACAAGTCTCTTTCCCATCTGCCATTGAATCCTCACCACTGCCCCTAGTATTACCAAGGATATGGTTACAAACAATCCCATGATCCACATCAATATATCTATGCGTTTATTCATATCATCAAATCTTCTATTTACATCATCAAATCTTGTGTTCATTTCTGCCCTCAAGTCATCAATTCTTTTATTTAGGGCCTTTTGTCCCTCCTCAAGCCTTGTAAGCCTTTCAGCTATTTCTTTTCCAGAGATAATGATTTTTTCTTGAGGGACTTGTGATAAGACTGGTATAGAGAAGAAAAATAGTGCTACAATACACAAGAAAACTGCTTTTTTCATGTATAATGGATAGCATTGATCAGCACAATTGTCAATCTTTCACTGAACATTTACAACTGCAGTGTCCTCATAGTGTTCAGCATCAAGCATACCATTTTGCTCTAGGTCTACTGCCTTATCTAGCTTGAAAAAGAATCATTGGCAGGAAATACCTCCTTATTTATCTTCCTTTATCTGTCTTTTGGCAATTAGAGATCAAGAATATGTGGGGTCTTGAGGAAATTGGGTCTTCTTTTATGATGGCCTTTGTTTTGTAGACATTTTTGATGACATCGACCGTCAAGATCTCTTCAGGAGGCCCCTTTTTATATAGACAACCGTTATTTAATAAAATTATCTCATCACAATATTGGCTTGCCAGGTTAAGGTCATGCAGGACAATGATGACTGTAAGCCCAAAAGAGACATTTAGTCTCTTTATGAGGTCTAGAATCCCTATCTGATGGGCAATGTCTAAGTGGGCAGTAGGCTCATCTAAGAGGAGGAGTTTTGGCTCTTGGGCAAGTGCCCTAGCAAGGTTAACAAGCTGCATCTCACCCCCACTCAATTCTGAGATAGGCCTATCCTTTATATCTAAGATGTTGGTCAAGGACATGGCCTCCCTGGCTATAGCCTTATCATGCTCTGTCTCAAGGAGCTGAAATATCTTACGATGTGGGATCCTCCCTAAGAGGACAAACTCCTCTACTGTCATATCAAGCCCATAAGACAATTGGAACTGGGGGACAAATGCCACTTTTTTGGCCAATTCCTTAAAGCCCATCTGCCAAATATCCCTTCCTTCAAAAATGATTTTTCCACTCCTTGGCCTAATTACCTTGCTTATGGCCCGAAGCAGTGTGGTCTTACCTGCACCATTAGGCCCTATTACACTAAAGAAACTACCTTTTTTTATCCTAAAATTAATATCCCTTAGGATAGGTCTCTTATTATATCCACAAGTAAGTCCCTTTACCTCAAGCATATTAATGGTCAAAGGATTGTTTTTTGGTTAATGCATAAATAAAAAGCCCACCTCCTATTATTCCTGTGATTACCCCCACCGGCAACTCTAATGGGGAGATAATGGTCCTGGCCAATGTATCGCATAAGATCAAAAAGCCTGCCCCAGAGAGAAAGGCACTGATGAGCAAGATGCGGTGGTCACTGCCTACAAGCATACGCATAAGGTGTGGGACCAAAAGCCCTACAAATCCAATGATGCCTGCTATACCTACACTAAAACCGGTAAGGACTGAGGCAATAATAAAAAGGTACCTTTTTGCCCTCTCTACATTTATACCCAAATGAATTGCCTCCTCTTCCCCCAATAGAAGGGCATTTAAGTCAAAACAAAAGAGATAAGAGACAATCAGGCCAAGAATGGATACAAAGAGCATTAATTTTACAAGCACTGGTTTAGGCTCTTCTAGGGAACCCATAATCCAAAACACAATCCCATGGAGGTCTTCTGCATGGGAGATGGCCATAATGAGCATAATAAGCGAGGAGGAGATAAAACTTATCATTACACCTGTAAGGAGCAACCCCTGGATCTTTAAAATCCCCCTTTTTAAACTAAAGATATAGACCAATAAGATAACCACAATTGCCCCTAAGAATCCTGAGACCGGCAAGGATATAAAACCAAATCTTTGATTTAATTTAAAGACAATATTTAAAGAGACAAACAGAGCAGCCCCTCCGGAGATGCCCAGTGTATAGGGCTCAACTAAGGGGTTTCGGAACATGGCCTGAAGGATAACACCAGAGATGCTCAATGCCCCCCCAACAGCAAGCCCTAAGAGGATACGTGGGAGACGGATATCAAAGAGGATGGTGTACTCTACGGTTCCCTTACCCTTTAAGATTAAAGGAATAATCTTTCTAAGGGGGATATGACTTGAGCCTAAAGAGAAGGAAAGGGCACTTATTATTAAAAGTATGCTAGTAAAAAGTAAAATAAAAAGGGGCCAGCGAATGGATCTTTCATCCATGACCTTGCCATAAGGAGATTCCTCTATCCTCCATAATTTTTTATTAATCTTTTATTACCTTTTTTAGTATTTTACCCAATTCTTTCATTTCATATGGTTTTGTAATGACGCCGCAAAAACCATATTTTCTAAAATCGGCCATGACAGGGTCAGTAGAATAGCCACTTGAGACAATGGCCTTAACCTCTGGGTCAATCTCAATGAGCTTTTTAATTGCCTCTTTACCCCCCATCGCCCCAGGGATAGTTAAGTCCATGATGAGTGCATCAAAGGGATGACCAGAGGCCTTTGCCCTTTTATACAATTTAATCGCCTCATTGCCATCCTTTGCAAACCCTACTTTATAACCAAGAGTTCTCAGCATCTCACCAACTACCTCTAAGACTATATCTTCATCATCCATCAACAGTACCCTCCCACTGCCTTTTAGCTCTTCTCTAATCTCTCCTTTAATTATTTTCTCCTTTCTTTTTAAGGCAGGCAAATAGATATGAAAAGTTGTCCCAACCCCTACCTCAGATTCTACAAAGATATGTCCTCCGTGTCTTTTGATAATGGAATAGGCAGTTGCTAGTCCAAGGCCACTTCCCTTCTTTTTTGTAGTAAAAAATGGGTCAAATATCTTTGATAAATACTTCTTGGGTATACCAATTCCCTGATCCTTGATTGAGATCTTTACATACCGTCCTTGTCTTAGAGGCAGGTCACCTTCTTTACTGACAATAACATTTTTACAACTTACCTTGATTATTCCACCCCTTGGCATGGCCTGATCGGCATTGATAATTATGTTATTGATGACCTGACTTATCTGACCTTCGTCTACCTCAATCAGCCAGAGGTCATCAGGGATAGAAAATTCACACTTGACATTTGAGCCACTTAAGGCAAAATTGGCCACCTCTTTTATCAAATCTGCAATAGAGATAATCCTCTTAATCGGCTCTCCACCCTTTGAGAAGGTAAGTAATTGTTGAGTCAGATCCCTTCCTCGGAGGCAGGCCCTCTCTGCCTCCCTTAATCTCTCAATTATTTTTTCTGATTTTGTATACATCTTTGCCAGTGTAATATTGCCTAGAATTGCTGTCAAAATATTGTTAAAGTCATGGGCAATACCACCAGCAAGGATGCCGATTGATTCAAGCTTATCAGCCCTTATTAATTCTTGTTCCAATTTTTTTCTTTCAGTGATATCACGGAATACAAAAACTGCACCGATAACCCTCCCTTCCTTATCCCAGATAGGGGCCCCACTGTTTGCAATAAGCCTTTCTGCCCCATTTTTGGCAATAAGAATTACATCATCAGCAATATTGGTAATGCCATCAGTTTTGACTACCTTATCAAATGGGCTCCCAAAACGTTTATGGGTCTTCTCATTAACAATATGAAAGACATCATCAAAGGGCCTGCCAATGGCCTCTTCTTGTGTCCAACCGGTTAGCTTCTCAGCTATTCTATTCATTAAAACTATTCTCCCCTTTGCATCTGTGGCAATCATCCCATCCCCAATAGAGCGTAGAGTAACAGCAAGTCGTTCCTTTTCAGTGGCAAGTGCCTCCTCCATCCGCTTGTGGGCTGTGACATCCCTGACAACGGTCTGGAGGGCTGGTCTGCCCCCATAGGTAATTTCAGAGGAGCTAATCTGTATCTCTTTTATCTTCCCATCTTTGGTCACTATTTTATACTCTTGGATCCCAGTTCCGCCCTTCTCAATAAATTCTTTGATCTTCTTTATTACCTTTTCTTTTTCCCAAGCAGGTATAAAATCTGTAATAGATCTGCCAATAATCTCCTCTTCAGGGCAATTTACCAACTTACTTATGGCCTTATTGACAAGGACGAATTTGCCATCCTGGATAACAGCAAAGCCATCAGGCGAATTTTCAATAAGACTTCTGTACTTTTCTTCAGACTCTAATAACTTGGCTGTACGCTCTCTAACCTGCTTTTCTAAATTTTCTTTTGCCTTCTTGAGTTCTTTGCGCAGGCGTATCTCCTCAACAACCTCCTTTCCCTCAACAGTAATGTATTTGAGGTTGCCCTTGTTATCAAATACCGGTTGGGCATTAAAAATGACAGGAACAGGGGCACCATCCTTACCTCTAAAACTGGTCTCCACCCTTGTAGAAACACCCATTTTTGCCCTTTCTAGGCTTTCAATAATCCTTTTTCTTTCCCTCTCAGAGTGCGACCACCACTTTGTATCAGGAAAGTATTTGCCAATTGCCTCTTCTTTTCTCATCCCGGCCGCCTTGAGTGAGGCCTCATTACAAAAGATCATTATGCCATTTGGGTCTAACTTCCCCACAAATGTATCAAATGTATTTATCCATTCTTTTAACTCCTCTGCCTCTTGCCTAGACATTTTTAATTCATCCTTCATCTTTATCTCCAAAAATCTCTCTTTTTTTATACGTAATTTAATGCCTTAGCGTCAAGTCTATTAAAACTCATTGTAAAATATGGATTAAAGTATGATAAAATGAAAGAATGAAAAATAGGGAGGTCTTTGGTTGGCTAATCTATGACTTTGCTAATTCTGCCTTTGCCACCACGATATTAGCTGGCATTTTGCCCCTTTATTTTGTCAGTTATGTTGTCCCACATGAGGGGATTTCCTTAGGCCTTTTTGGTTTAAGATTCAAGACCCACGCTAGCTCTTTGTGGGCCTATTCAATATCTATATCCACACTGCTTGTGGCTATGTTTGCCCCTGTTTTAGGGACCATAGCCGATCTTTCCCATACAAGAAAAAAGTTCCTCTTTGCCTTTTGTTACCTAGGTTGTTTGTGCACTGGGTTTCTTTATTTTGTTAAAAGGGGTGATTACTGGGCTGCTATCATCCTATTTATATTAGCAAACATTGGTTTTGAAGGAAGCAATGTCTTTTATAATGCCTTTCTGAGGAGTATTGCACAGGGGGAGATTGACTGGATCTCAGGAAAGGGATTTGCCTATGGTTACTTGGGAGGGGGGATTATACTTGCCATCAATTTGCTTATAATTACAAAATATCAGTGGTTTGGTCTATCTAGCAAAGAAATGGGGATGCGGGTTAGTTTTCTTTTGGTCGGGTTTTGGTGGGCCATATTTTCTATCCCTACCTTTTTCCTCCTTAAAGAGCATGGAAATGTCTCTATTCCCTTGAGGAAGGAAGTTTATCAAGGATTTTTAACTATTTTTAAAATCATAAAGAGATTAAGCCAACACAGACAGGCAACAAGGTTCCTCATTGCTTTTTTGATTTATAATGAGGGTATACAGACAGTAATTGTTATAGCCATTGTCTTTGGGGCAGTTGAGTTAGTGCTAAAAGAGTCCACTTTAATAGGCGTTTTACTAATGGTGCAGTTTATAGGCATCCCTGGAACCTTATTTTTCGGTAAATTGGCCAGAAGGATTGGGGCCAAGGCAACTCTCCTTATCATTCTAAACATTTGGGTCTTAGTAACAATCTATGCCTTCTTTATGAAAGGAGAAATTGGTTTTTGGGCCTTGGGTATAATTATTGGTCTTATCTTAGGAGGCAGTCAAGCACTAAGTCGTTCCCTTTATGCCATGCTTATTCCCAGTGGGCATGAGAGTGAGTTCTTTGGATTTTTCGCAATTAGCCAAAAGTTCTCGGCCATTTTAGGACCATTGGGATTTGGCATCATTAGGGATATTACTGGAAGTTTGCGATATTCTATCATCTTCTTGGCAAGTTTCTTTCTCATTGGGATGCTTATCTTAAACAAGATTGAATTAAGACGACCTTAAGGCTATCTTCTGTGCCAGAATTTTTCAAAGACAAAACGCTCTTCATCTACCCTCGTCTTTACCCTCCCATTCAATTTCGCCTTAAGGAGGCCCTCCAAAATCTCCCTAAAGATAGGGCCTGGTTTAAAGCCCATAGCTTTTAAGTCTTCCCCGGTAAGTATGGTCTTTATATCCTTTAATTTGACAAAATAGCTAGATATAAATTCCTTTTTTTCTTTAGGCATCTTTGCCATCAAATAAAGGAGATACTCTGTTGGAATGTCCTTAAGGGTAAAATAGATCTCAGAGGGCAAGATATCTGGAGCAGTCCTCCACTTATTATAAATCTCTAAGATTAGCTGCCTCTTTTCTAATATCTGTTTTCTCAGCCCCTCTGAAAAGTCCAATTTCTCTAAAAACAAATTTATGTCTTTTTTATTTAGACCATCGGCAAGCCCCAAGAGATATACCAAGCTCTTTTCATAATCCCTCTTCAAATAAAGAAGGTCAAACCAGGAAAAAACTGCCCTAATTTCCCTAAATAGCCCCTCTAGGGCATCATTCCAAACAATGCTTGGATACAGAAACTTTAAGGCATTTAATTCATGTAATCTCTTTAGGATTGCGGATGGATTGGTCTCTTCAAAGATAAGCTTTAGTTCATGCCAAATCCTAGCACCACTTATATTTTCCAAAAGATTTATACGTCCAGCCTGATATATAAGGTTTAATGTATGTTTTTCAATCTTGAAGCCAAATCGCTGCTCAAAACGTACTGCCCTAAGTATCCTTGTAGGGTCTTCTACAAAGCTTAAATTATGCAATACCCGAATTATCCCCTGTTTTATATCCTGCTGGGCACCAAAGAAGTCCAGCAATAATCCAAATTCTTTTGGGTTCAGCTTCACTGCTAATGTATTTATCGTAAAGTCCCTTCTATATAGATCCAGTTTGAGGGAACTTGTCTCCACTATAGGCAATGCACCTGGTGTCTCATAAAATTCAGTCCTGGCAGTGGCTATATCTATGGAAAAGCCATCAGGGAAAATTACTACGGCTGTACCAAACTTTGGATGGGAGTGGACCCTTGCCCCTAAGGCCTCCCCAAACTTTTTTGCTACTATAATGGCATCACCCTCTACTACAATATCTATATCAAGATTCCTCCGCCTCAAGAGTAAATCACGGATGAAACCACCTACTGCGTAGACACTGTATCCAACACTATCGGAAATCTCCCCAATTTTTTTTAACAAATCTATAATCCTCCTCGGCAGGCGTTCATACATGAGCGATGTGATAAATTTTCGCCTTGGCCTCTTTGCCTCAAGTCCCCCAAAAAAGCTAGAAGGGCTAGTCAAAAGGTAGTGAAGAAGGTCTTTTCTGGTAATTATGCCCACCAATTTTCCATTTTCTACAACAGGGACTGACCTTTGCTTGTGCTGAAGGATGGCCTTTTTGATCTCTATTAATGGGGCATCTGGGGTAAGTATAGGAAAACTTGTCGTCATAAATCTCTTTACGGGTAGGTCTTTTAGACCATGAAAGATGGCCTTATCTACGACTGGGCGGGTGATAATGCCTACTAACTTCTCATCATCCATCACAGGGAGGGCATTTACATCATAATGGACCAAAATTGCCTCTGCCTCCTTTATCTTTGTGTCTTGGGAGATAGACCTTACTGGATAAGACATGATATCCTTTGCAACCTTAAGGGGGGTAACCTTCTTATTTAATATATCTAAGAGCCTTCCCTCTACCTCTATTAGTGTCAAATTCTTGACAACAGCCGAGGCAGCGGTGGGGTGGCCACCTCCATCAAATGCCGACAAGATCTCTGCCACATTTACCTCTGGCAATCTGCTGCGTGCTACTATAAATATGCGATTTTCCATACGTACCAAGGTAAAAACCACGGGCATGTTTTCGATTTCCATAAACTTGTTTACCAATGCTGCAAAGTCCCTGATGTATTCCTCCACTGAGACCTTGCTAATGACGATAGGGATATCATGGATAAAGTGGGTATTTGCCCCATGGATTAAACTATTTAGTAGATCAACCTCCTCAGCAGTAAGCCTGTGAGAGACCAATTCGGCTATCACATTTAGATTGGCCCCACATCCAATAAGATAGGCAGCTGCCTCAAAGTCCTCCTTAGTGGTAGAACGAAATGTGAAGGAGCCTGTATCCTCATAAAGGCCTATGGCCATCACTGTGGCCTCTTCTGGGGTGGGGCATATCCCCTTTTCTTTTAGGATATGGGTGAGGATGGTCACCGCAGCCCCTACGGGCCTAATTACCGACAATTTTGCTGGAATATCATCCTCAGAAGGGGGGTGGTGGTCATAGATATGTACCTCCACACCCTCCCTTTTTACTATCTCTGCCAGGGGGCCAATGCGTGAAAGTTGACTTGTATCTACCAAAACCACCCTTTCTACCTGGTCTGGGTCTATGTCCTTTAGCTGAAAGAGCTTAAAGTAATCCATGGCTGTACTGAGCATGAATTCACGTACCCCCTTTTCTTGACTGCTGGGCGCAATAGGAATGGCCCCGGGGTATAGCCTCCTTGCTGCTACCATCGAACCCAGACCATCAAAATCCGCATTTTCATGGGTGGCAATTAGTGTAATCTTCTTATTTTTACTTTGCCCTCGGGTGGAACTTGGCATAGACCTCCCTTAAATGCTCTTTTGTTACATGGGTGTATATCTGAGTGGTGGTAATGGAGGCATGCCCCAACATAGTTTGCACTGCCCTTAGATCCGCACCCCCCTCTAAGAGATGAGTGGCAAAGGAGTGCCTTAGGGTATGAGGACTGATTTCCTTAAAAATTCCGGCTTGCCTAGTGTATTTTTTAATAATCTCCCAAAGGCCTTGACGTGTTAGGGGCCGTCCCTTATATCCAATAAAGAGATAAGGGGAGGACTTTCCCTTAAGTAATTTTGGTCTTACTTCGTGCAGATATTTATCCAATGCCTCCTTCGCCCTGCTGCCTATAGGAATAAGTCGTTCTTTTTCCCTCTTTCCTACAACTTGAATATAGCCCTCTTCTAAATAAAGCTGATTTAATTTTAAGTGAACCAGCTCTGAGACCCTCATCCCAGTTGCATATAATAGCTCTAGGATAGCGGTATCCCTTATTCCCCTTGCTGTCTTTGAATTTGGTTGAGACAAAAGTGCCTCTACCTCATCAAAGGTTAGGGTCTGTGGTAATTTTTTTTCAAATTTTGGGGATTCTATTAAGGAAAGAGGGCTTTCTTTAAGGCGTCTTGTATAGGTCAGAAATTTAAAGAATGTCCTTATTGTTGTGAGGATACGTGCCCTGCTTCGGGCAGAGAGCCCATTCTCTGCTAGTCTATCTAAAAACTCTTCTATATCTTTAACCTTTACATCCTTTGGCCTTTCAATCCCCTTTTCTTTTAAAAAATCTTGAAATGCCTGTAAATCATGGGCATAGGCCTCCAAGGTAAGTTTGGAAAGACCACGTTCTAAAAGCAAAAATTGATAAAATTCATCTAAAAGGTGATCAAACATATCTAAATGATACATGATAAAGGATGTAAGATGCAAGATTTACATTATAGTATAATTTTTTCCTCTTCTAATTTTCCATATCTATCTACTAAAAGGCATATGGTAAGTGTGCGGTGGTAGGGATTATAAAAGCGAAGGTCCCCTAAATAGGCTACCCTTTTATCTGATTGTGAGACCATTTGCATAAAGGGAAAACGTGCCCAAGAGAGAAAATATCGTGCCAATGAAGATAGGCCGATTAAGGAACTGTCTAAATTTTTTGGGAAATATTTCACATTAACCCTTCTTTTATTAAAGAAATTAAAATAGAAGCACTCATATTCACTCTGCCTATCTATTATTACCCACCATTTAAATGGATTTAGGGGGGTGGGCATCACCCCCAATGAGCTTGGCCCTGCATATCTCTTTTTTAGATAGTCAGTAATTCTATAGTGAATATAGCCACGGGACAGGATAAAACAAATAACCAAAAAAAGGGATAGATAAAAGATATATTGCCTAAAGAGGTGTTGCCCTAAAAATGGTATAAGCAATAGTACTAAGATTACCCCATCTATTACACATACCCAATCCCGATAGTACCAGTTTCTGAGGGGATAAAACAATTTGATGCCATAGGGAACCACTATATCTAGGCCAATATGGCTGAGAATGCCTATTAATATAAGGGCTGCATATAACCAAAATGAACCATCTCTATCCCAGTATTTTATAAAAAAGGCAAACATTATTGAAAGTAGTGGGGCCATAGGAAGTGAGTGTGTCAGTGTGCGGTGGTATTTAAAATATTGATTTTTCTTTATAAATATGGGGATGTGGTCAATGTCTGGTAAAATTGCCCCTATGATCAATGCTTCATTTGAATACTTAAGTGGGGGAGATAAGGCCCTGGATAAGTCATATCCTACGAGAAAATGGGTCAGAATATCCATAGAGTCATTATAAAAACTTAATAAATAAAAGGCAATTTTGTTTTGGACTTGACTTTTTCAAAAAACTATATTTATATTAAAAATTAGAAAATTTTTTTTAAAAAAATTTTATTATTAAAAATGAAAACAAGACAATTAGCCTCCTTTGTAGTAAAACACAAGTATCTGTTTTTGCTCCTGCCTATTATATTGAGTATCGCCTCCTTTTATTTCATAAAGGATATAAAGGTAGTCACTAGAAGTACAGATTTTATGCCCACTAACCATCCATTTGTTAAGGTTCAAAGGGAGTTAAACAAACACTTTGGGGGATTAAATCGTGTAAATATTGCCATTGAGGTGGATAAAGGGACCATCCTAAACCCTATTACCCTAGAAAAGCTCTATGGGATATTTGATGAACTTTCTTACCTAGATGAGATAAATCCAAGACGCATACTTTGCCTCTTCTCAAGACAGATAAAGCATATTGAGATACACAAAGATGGTTTTGAGGTTAGAAGGCTTTTGAGAAATGTTCCCCAGACAAAGGAACAGTGGCAGGCCCTAAAACAGAGGATCATAAGAAACCCACTAGTATATGGCCCACTTGTCTCAAAGGACCTAAAGGCCACCTTGATTCAGGCAGAATTTAAAGAGGATATCCCTTCTAGGGTAATCTATAAGAAGGTAAATGAGATCATTAAAAAATACAAAGATAGAAACCACCATATCTATGTAACTGGTCGCCCCATCCTGGAGGGCTATATCGAGGCCCACCTTGGTTTCATAATCTATATATTTTTTATTACCTTAATTATTATTCTCCTCCTCTTATTCTTTGCGTTCAAGAAGAAAAGGGGGTTTTTCTTACCATTCTTTTCTGGCATTATGTCCATCCTTATGAGCCTTTCTATACTTAAGCTCTTCCATTATTCATTAAATCCATTTACCATACTTATCCCCTTTCTTATCTTTATCATCACCATAAGCCACTCTATCCAGTTTATACAGAGATACTTTGAATTGAGTAGGCAATATCTAAAGAAGGAAGAGGTAGCAAAAGGGGTATTAGTCTCTTTGTTAAGCCCTATTAGGGCATCATTATTTACGGATTTTTTGGGGTTTTCATCACTTTGGCTTATACCAATTCCCTCTATAAAAAGCATTGCTGTTTTGGGTAGCTTTGGCATATTAAGTGTCTTTTTTACTGTAGTGGGGTTTTTGCCCTCATGCTTTGCCATATTCCCCCTGCCAAAGTTTGAAGGGGGCAGAGAAGGCGTAGGCATTGCGGCAAGATTTTTAGAAAAGTTAAGCAATTTTTACCCAAAAAAGAAAAATATGGCCTTTGTTGTCTGTTTTTTCATTGCCCTCTCAGTGATTTCCATTTATGGAACTAAAAAAATCACAATAGGTGAGATAGAACCAGGGACTTCCATTCTTTATCACAATGCCCCCTACAATGTGGCAGAGAGGAAGATCAATTATTATTTTTCTGGTTCAAATCCATACTTTATATTGGTCAAGGGAAAGGGAGAGAATTCTCTAATAAGGGCAGATGTAATGAAGGAGATAGATGGTCTTGAGACATATCTAAGGAGACACTCCCATCAGGCAGGTTATGGCCTCTCTGTAGCAGACTACATGAAATTAATGAATTTAGTGGTATTTGGAGGGAATAGAAGATACTTTTGTGTACCAGACAGTAATAAGGCCATAGGTGAATATCTATTCCTCTATGAAAATAATGCATTTCCAGGGGAATTCTCTGGCCTTATAGACCCCTCTCATACCTATGCCAATATCCGCTTAGACCTTAAGGACTGCCGAAGGAGCACAATAAATGAGGTCATCTCTGAGACAAGGGACTGGATAAGGAGATACCATAAGACACCATGGGTAGAGTTTGAGTTTGCAGGTGGTCCAATTGGCATCTTAGGGGCTACAAATGATGTCATAAGAAAGGGCCTAGTAGTAAATATGATTGTCCTTTCCATACTCATCCTTCTACGGATCTCCCTTGCACTTCGCTCGGTTGTGGGGGGGCTTTTGCTCTTTATTCCATTGCTTTTTAGTATCATCCTTACATTTGGAAGCTTTGGCCTATTGAATGTGCCATTTACCTTGGCCACCTTGCCTGTAGCGGCCATGGGCACAGGGCTTGGCATCGACTATAGTATTTATCTTGCATCACGTATAAAGGAGGAGGTAGAGAAAGGCAATTCACTTATAGCTGCTACCTCGCAGGCAGTAAGGACATGTGGTCAGGCAGTATTCTTTACTGGCACTATACTTACACTTGGCGTATATTCCTGGCTATTTTCTAATCTAAAGCTTCAGGCAAAATTGGGTGGAACTCTGGGATTTCTGTTGTTTATTAATATGCTCTCTGCCTTGATCCTTTTACCTACATTTTTATTGATAGTTAAACCGAAATTTTTATTTAAGGAGGAGGAAAAATGAAGGTCTTGTTCTTACAGCCCCCACTTGGGGGTTGGGTTACCTGGGGAAGGCATATAGCAATTAATGTAAATCATGCTCAATTGGCAGCCAATCTACGTGAGTGGTATCCAGAGATAGAGATAAAGGTACTAGACTGCCGTGCCTTGGATATGGATGAGAGGAAGATGATTGATGCCATAAATGAAATAAATCCTGGTTTAATCTACATGGGGGATGCCTTACAGACCACAGGGGTTGCGGCCATTGCCCCCCGTTATAAGAGGGCTGCAAGTCTAATTAAGCAACAAAACAAAGATGTAAAGATATGTGTAGGTGGATTCTATTATGGGGCAAACGCCCCTCAAATATTAAAAGAGACAAAAGAATTTGACTTTATCATATATGGGGAGACAGAGGTAACACTGCCTGAACTGGCCAAAGAGTTAAGCAAAAAAGACCCTGATATACCTTCAGTAAAAGGGCTTTCCTATTGGGATAGGGGTGAGGTAGAGGTTACTGCCTATCGCCCCTTATTCAAAAATCTAGATGACTTGCCACTTCCTGCCTATGACCTATTTCCTATGGAAAAATACATAGGATTTGGCCGCATCAGGAATTATGTAGAGACATATCATTCAAGGGGTTGCCCGAATGGCTGTAGGTTTTGTGTAGGTTGGACAAATTATGACCCACGTGGAAACAGCGACTGGACACACTACCGCATCAGGTCTGCAAAGAGGGTAGTTGATGAATTAGAGCTTTTGGAGAGGAAATTTGGTGCAAAGTTTGTAGTAATGATGGATGAGGACTTTAATGTCTATCGCCCACGTATTGAAGGCCTCATTGAGGAGGCATTAAAGAGGGGGCTTAATGTAAAATACTTCTTTATGGGTAGGGCCCCATATTTTGTAAGAGATAAGGACTTGCTTAAAGAACTAAGAAAGGCTGGTCTTATTCAATGTCTATTTGGGCTTGAGGCAGTGGATGAGGAGACACTAAAGAAGATAAAAAAGAGGATCACCGTAGATGAAGTAGAGGAGACGGTAATAAGGTGCAGGGAAAATAAAATTGGAACTGTAATAACATGGATGGTAGGTTTTCCTGACGATGATGAAAGGGCCATTAAGGATAGATTTGAGAGGCTGGACCAGATTGACCCAGATATTGCAGCCCTGCAGATGATGACCCCACTGCCAGGCATCCCCATGACACCTGAGATTGAACCTTATATTGAGGAGAGGGACCTAAGTAAGTGGGACTTTCAACACCCTGTTGTAAGGACAAAGTACCTGACGAGGGAGGACCTGGGCAGGCTGGCCGCTTGGGCAAATCGGGAATTTTATAGCAAACCAGGGAGGATACAAAGGATTTTATATAGCAAGAATATCCATTTATTCTGTAGACTTGCTGCCAGAAGTTATGTAGAGACAGTAGATGCCCATGCCAGGGCAGCCACTAAGGGGGAGGTATTTGTATAGTTATGATGAAAAGAGATGTTCATATCACAGCTAGGGATTTACTAAATGCCATGCAATTTAGAGAGGGAGACCTTGGGAGGATTGGGATCTTAAGCGGACAGCCACAAAGAATAGAGATGTGTCTGGAGATTTTAGAAAATCCCATAAAAAATTTTAGTGCATTTGGCTATACCTTATGGACAGGGGAATATAAAGGAAAGAGGATAACTGTAGGAAATGGTGGTATGTACGCCCCGGATGCTGCCTTGGTTACAGAGATAGTCTGTGAAGGCGGGGTAGATGTCTTAATAAGGCTTGGCTCCTGCGGGGCGCTAAAAAAGGATATAGATATAGGCGATTTGGTAATAGCAGAGGCCGCCTTAAGGGGGGATGGGGTCACAAACTACTATGTAAATGATGGTTTTGTCCCCCGTGCAGAAAGGGAATTGATAGAGGCATCCTCCAGTATATTTGATAGCAAAAATGTGCATTATGGAACTGTTTGGACAACAGATGCCCTCCTGAGGGAGACAAAGGAGATAATAAATAGGGTCATCAAAGAGGGGGCCATTGTGGTGGATATGGTCACTAGTCCATTCCTCACTATAGCCAACCTTTATAAAAGGAGGGCCTTAGCAATCCTTGTGGTAAGTGACAATCTCATCACTGGCGAGATGGGTTTTTTTGATATCAGATTTTTTGATGCTGAGAGGGAAATGGTAGATAAGGCGTTTAAATTGATTGAGGCAATAGATGCTTAGTCCCCTTTGCTTCCCTGTAAGATTAGAAGAAGACAACATTTTTGTATTGGATGAGACAAGGCTTCCCTTTGAGGAGAAATATATCAAGGTAAATACACTTAAGGGGGCCTTAAGGGTATTGGGGGAAATGAAGACCAGGGCCTTTGGTCAGGTACTGCTATTCTTTTATACCTGTGTTTTGCATAAAGATATTGATGAAGTGGCAAATACATTTAAAGAGACAAGGCCTACATTTGATTTTGATCGTCTGGCAGAGACCTTAAAAAAATATGCCAGAGAAAAAGAGGACTTAAGGGAGGTAGTAAATAGAATTGTCAAGGAATTTGAAAAAAATAGGACAAAAAGGGCAAAAAAACTAGCCGGACTATTACCAGCACAGGCAAATGTCTTGACCATATGCAATTTGAATGGGGAGCTCATCTATATCTATCAGGCACTAAAAGAGATGGGAAAGAGTGCCTGCTTCTTTGTCTGTGAGACACGCCCTTATTTACAGGGGACAAGGCTTACATTCTGGGAATTAAATAGGGCAAATATCCCTGTAAGGATATTATGTGACAACCAAGCGGCTATATTGATGAAAGAGGGGGCTGTCAATTGTGTGATAGTGGGCTCGGACAGGTCAAATAAAAAGGGGGATATCATAAATAAGATAGGCACCTATTCCCTGGCCATCCTTGCCAAATATTTTCATATCCCATTTTATGCCCTTATCCAATTTCCAAAGGATATAGAGATAGAAGAGATAAATATAGAGCAACGCCAGGAAAGGGAGGTATTTATGTGGATAGAGAAGAGGGATTCATGGCCTAGGGCCATATATCCAGCCTTTGACATTACACCCAAGGGGTTTATTTCTGACTGGATAGATATTTCAGGAAAGTTTGAGGAATAATAATATGAAGCTAGAGGAGATAAAGAGCCTTATCCTCATCTGGGGCATGATATCTAAAGAGGCAATAGAACAATTAAAAGTAGAATTTTTATATCATAAAGGACTATATATCCTTGTACCAGAGATGAGGCCCTACCTCTTAGGGCTGGCTGTCTCAAAAAATTTAAAAAATTCAAGGATAAGGCATATTTATGCCACAGACAATATGCTAGGTTATTTATTTTACAAAAATAAGATAAAAAAGATGCTCTTTTTCTACAAAGAGATAACCCCTTCTGGGGCCGTAGGAATTTGTGGTAGTCTATATGCCTGTCTATTGAGCTCTCTGCACAATGTACCCATAAAACTATTAAAAGGTGGGATAGAATCAAACCCATTAGATAAAGATGCCTCAACCATTAATGGAAATCTATTTATCAATGACCCAGGCCTTGCTATAGAGGCAAAAGATGAGCTTGTACCCTGGGAGATTTTAAAATGAACTATGAGAATGAAAAGGCAAAAATTATATTTTGGGCTACCCAGTTATATAAAAGAGGGTTGGTTTTTGGAAAGTCCGGGAATATCTCCCTAAAGGTGGAAAAGGAAAAAATCCTTATCACTGCCCATGATGCCTATTTAGGCCTCTTAGAAAAAGAGGATATCTTACTTTTAGATATAAATGGGAAAATCATAGAAGGGAAAAAATCACCCACCTCTGAAAAGGAAATGCATCTAAAGATTCATCAAGAATTTTCTGAAAAGAAGGTAATAATTCATGCACACCCTCCACATACCGTATACTTCTTTCATTTTTTTAAAGGACTTGAGCCTATAAGCTTTGAAGAGAGGTTTTATCTTGGAGGGGTAGTAGCCATCCCCCAATATACACCAACAGTAACAGAATTAGATCCAGTAATTAAGGCCCTAGAAAATAGTGATATTGTGGTATTAAAAAATCATGGGGTAGTGGCCATAGGAGAAGACTTTAAGTCTGCCTTTTCATTAATTGAACTTTTAGAGACCCAGGCAAGGCTTAATCTACTCACCTACAGGATAGTGCCAAAGGTTGAGTCTTCTAAGGAGGAGATATTAAAGAGATACAAGGTGTTTTCCCAAGAACATATGGCCTGTTTAGTGGATTTAATAAATGGCGATGAAATGGTTCAATCCCTAGGGAAGAGGTTTAATCTCACTACTGTTATTGGTATAAAGGAAACAGATAGGAAGGTAACATATTGTTTTCATTATGAGCAGGGAAAGATAACAAAACTTTCAAAGGACGAAGGGGATGCAGAATTCCTTATCTCTGCAAAAACAGATGTTTGGAAAAAGATCTTTAATAGGGAAATGGATCCATTTGTGGCCTCAACGCAGGGTAAGATAAAGATAAGGGGTGATTTTAATAGACTATCTCAGTGGTTTCCTGTGTTTGAGAGGACATTTAAACTCTGGGCAAAGGTGCCTGTGGAGTGAGAGGAGTGAGATATGGAGACATATCCGATGTATATCGGGGGTGAGTTTAGGGAAAAAGAAGAAAAAATCATGATTGAGAACCCTGCTACAGAGGAGGTATTTGCCCAAATACCCAATGCAGATGAGGAAGATCTGGCATTTTGCCTAAAAAGGGCCAGATTGGCGCAAAGGCAGTGGGAAAGTGTCCCATTTAAGCAGAGAAAGGAATTACTTTTGGGTATCTCTAAAGTTATCCTTGAAAATTTAAGGACACTGGCTGAGCTTGAGACAAAGGAGATAGGCAAAACTATAAAAGAGACACTCTTTGTAGATATCCCCCTCTCAGCACAGTGTTTTGAATATTATGCCTCACTTTTAGACACCATTCACTCACCTATCTCCCTAAATCAGGATAATATAGACATTATCCAGTATATACCATTTGGCATTGCTGGGGTATTTTTACCTTATAATGTACCCCTTATGACATTTGGCTTTACCTGTGCAGCCGCCTTGGCAGCAGGGAATGCCATAATTGTAAAGCCCTCTGAGTATGGGAGCCTATCTTTATTAGAGCTTTCAAAATACATAGATGACTTAGATTTTTCAAAGGGGTTAATCAATATAATTACTGGGGAAGGCCCCGGCATTGGAAGGAAATTGGCATCATCAGATATCGACATTATCTCCTTTACCGGCTCAAATAGCAATTTTAGAAGGTTGTTTCAGGGCATGAAGCCAAGGAAGGTAATCTGTGAATTGGGTGGGGCCAACCTGGCTGTGGTATTTTCTGATGCAGACCTAGAAGAGGCAGCAGAGAATATTGTTGGCTCTGCCTTTATGAAGCAAGGCCAGATGTGCATTGGCACAAGTATAGCCCTAATTGAGGGAGGCATTTATAGAGACTTCTTAAAGATATTAATAAAAAAGACAGAAAAAATAAGGCTAGGTGACCCATTACTGCCTCTAACGGGCATGGGGCCATTGAGGTCAAGGATGCACTTAGATGGGCTTATAAATAAAATTGAGGGATTAAAGAAAGAGGGAGCAAAAATCCTTATAGGGGGAGAAAAGATAAAAAGTAGAGGTTACTTTTATGCCCCTACTATTATAGAGATGGAAAAGTTGGTTTATGAGGAGTTCTTTTCACCAGTGCTTTTAGTAAAGGCATTTAAAAGGGAGGAAATAAAAAACTTGGTATCAGAAAATCCTACAGGATTGGTCTTACAGATTTGGACAAGGGATATAGAAATGGCAAAGGAAATGGCCTTAGATATACACTGTGGGACTGTATGGATAAATACATTTGCCCAAATGGATGCCTCCACTCCCTTTGGTGGTTTTAAAGAAAGCGGCTTTGGGAGGACATTGGGCAAGTGGGGGCTCTTTGAATACCTTCAGCCAAAGCATATAGCCACCTCTTTTAGGAAAAGCCCGGCCTCAGGCTGGTTTGGATAATTTTTTAGGGGAGGGGAAGATGAAAAGAAATTTTTTAATAATTGCCCTTTTTCTCTTATTGTTAAATTTAAATCTATGTTTTGCCAAAGGGCTACAAAGGCAATGTCGCCCTCCAGGCCTGTCTGAAAAACCCAGTGCCGATGAACTTATGAAGGCCTGGTTTGATATAAAGTTTACACGTTATGCCGATGATGTGACATATGAGGACATCGATGTAATTATGATAGATAAGTCAGGTTTTAAGAGGACAAAGGGGGCAGCAAGAAAAAGGATTGTCTTACATGGAAAAAGAGGCTTTGATTATAAGGATGTTATCTGGATTACCTATCCTGAATATACAAAGGGCTTAGCAGTACTTACCTGGGCTTATATGGATGTAAACAAACAAAATGATATCTGGCTATGGCTTCCTTCTTGGAAAAAGATAAGGAAGGTCTCACAGGCAGAAGAGGATGACTCGTTTATGGGCTCTGAGTTTACAGTAGAAGAGATTACTACCAGAAGATATGGTTATGAAACCTATAAGCTCATTGGAGAAGATGTCTTTTCTGGCTATAAGAGCGGGTGGGATGGGAAAACTTATTGTAAGGATGTGCCATGTTATAAAATAGAGGGTTATCCAAAAAAGAAGCACTGGTATTATGAGAAGAGGATTGTCTGGATAGATAAAAAGACAGGCGTTTCTGTCTATGAAGAATACTATGATAAAAAAGGGAGAAAATTCAAAGAAATATTCCATTATTATGTTTATCCAGAAAATGGCTGTTACTATCCACTTTTTTACGAGGTCTATAACTTTAAGACAGGCCATAGGGATATTATCGTAATGGGTTCAAAAAAGAGGCCTGTTTTTAATACAGGTATAAGTGAGAGGTTTTTTACAGAAAAGACACTAGGAAGGCAGGAATGGTAAGAAACAGAGGAGGAGGGAAACATGAGAAAGTGGGTAATTGTTTTGTTGGTAGTCTTTTTGCCAGGTTTAGGTCAGGCAACTATTTTAAAGAAGGGCCCTGTCACAGTAGAGGGTTATATTAAAAGTGAGACTGGCGTTTATCCTGATTTTACAAAGTGGATCAAGATTATGAACATCGTTGACTTGAGGGGGCAGTATCAGCCAAGACCATGGCTTTCATTCTATGGCCGTCTCTATAAATACTGGGATTTTGCCTACAATCAGGAAGATGAATATGCACCTGCCCATCAGGCCATGTATACAAATAGAGAGACCTGGCAGGGCATCTCTTGGGTTAGGGAGCTCTATATAGACTTCTTTTCAGATTATTTGGATATTAGGGCAGGAAAACAACTCATTACTTGGGGGACCGCTGATGGCATAAGGGTCTTAGATAAATATGTAAATCCACTTGATTGGCGGGAGTTTACCCTTAAACCCTGGAATGAGATAAAGATTCCACTTTGGATGTTAAAATTAGAATTTCAGCCTACATTAAATGGCACACTCCAATTTTTATTGATACCAGACTTTGAGCCAGATTATTGGCCAGCCCCTGGTGCCCCATTTTGTCCAGGTATAGTTAAAATAGGTAAAACAAAGATGGAAAAATTAATGGAACTTAGTAGAGAGGGTATAGAAGGTGTTCCTTTTGACTATAGAATTATCTCTGAGGAAAGGAGGCCTGGAGAAAAGTGGGGAAATTCAAAGTTTGGTATAAGGTGGAGGGATGTTTTGGGTAATTTTGAATATACCTTAAATTATATCTATTCATGGGAGACTGAATCAGTAGAGAGGACTACTGATATAGATGCAAGCACAATGGATATGGGTAAAGTAGCTCAATTAGCAAACATAATGCACAAGACTATCCCTGAAATGTTTGATTTTTTTAGCAGGAATAGGATTGCCCCTCCTGGTAGCACTTTTCATTTTGGTCAGAGATATCACCGCATTAATGTCTGGGGAGGAACATTTTCAAAGACATTTGTAGGCGGTCCCTTAAAAGGCCTCACTTTGAGAGGAGAATTTGCCTATGTAAGAAATGATTATAAGGCCTATTATGACAAAAAGGAAAATACTATTAAATGGGCAAAGACAGACTGTTATAACTATGTTATTGGCTTAGATAAATGGGTTGTTACTAATTGGCTTGCCAGCTTTCAATTTATCCAGCTCATTAGGTCAAAAAAGGATGTAAATGGAAATCCATTTTTACACCTTTCAGGCTATCCTATGGACAAAGTAGAGACCCTATTGACCTTAAAGGTATCAACAGATTTCTTCCATGAAAGGTTAAAGCCAGATATTCTAATAGTCTATGGGGATGACAATGACTGGAGGATTAGTCCATCCTTTTACTTTGAGTGGGGAGACCACTGGACCACTACCTTTGGTGCTCACATATTAGAGGGGAAAGAAAGCGGCCTTCATGGTCAATTTAATGATAGTAAAGAGATATACCTGGAGATTAAATATAGTTTTTAAACTATTTTGGTGATGCGTTATCACCTACTTAACTTAGTTATACCTCGGGTTCTCCCCCCAATCCTGTGTGCACTCTATAGAAGTTGCAAGATAGAGGTAAGAGGGAAAGGGCACTTGAAGGCAGTTTTAGGCCCTGCTATCTATGCAGGCTGGCATGGAATACTTCCATTTATCCTCTATTTTGGAAGCAAGGTAAAAATGGCCACCATGGTGAGCCAAAGTGAGGATGGGAGTTTGATTGTCCCTGTTTTTGAGAGATTTGGATTTGAGGTGGTAAGGGGATCAAGTGGAAGGGGGGGTGCTATAGCACTCAGGCAGATTTATAGGTTTTTAAAGAAAGGCTACAATGTAGGTCTTGCTGTGGATGGCTCTAGGGGGCCTGCCAGGAGGGTACAGGGGGGTACCTTGTTTCTGGCCGCCCATACCGGTAGTCCTATTATCCCTATAAATGTAGTTTATAGCCATAGTATAAAATTTAATAGTTGGGACAAGATGGAGATCCCAATCCCCTTTTCAAGGGTACTTATCCTTTATGGCCCCCCAATCTATGTGAAAAGGGATATAGGTGGAGAGGAATTTGAGGCCATAAGGTTAAAGTTGGAGAGGATCCTCTTTGAACTCTATAGGGAAGGGATGAGGGAGATCAAAAGATAAGAGGGAATTTGAAAATGGATGTATATAAAACATTTTTAAAAACAGCAAGCGAATACAAGGATAAACCTGCCCTGGTATTTGAGGGGGGTGTCATTACCTTCCTTAATGCCCTAAAATATGTTAATCGCATTGGAAATGCCTTAAAAGAACTTGGTTTAAAGAGAGGGGAAAAATTGGCCATCTATTTACCAAACTGCCCAGAATATGTCTTTTTTTATTTGGCTACGTTTGGCCTTGGGGCAACGGTTGTCCCCTTAGACATCACAGCCCCAAGGGAGGAGCTGATAAATATCCTAAAACACGTAGAGGCATCAATTCTTATAGCAAGCGCAAATAAGGCATTAGAAATTAAGAATTATGTCCCAAGTCTTAAGGCTGTAATTACTAATGTAGATGAAATTATTAAATCAGACAGTGAAAAAACACTACCAGGTAGGGGGAGCGAAGAAGATATAGCTGTCATTATTTACACCTCAGGTACTACGGGAAGGCAAAAGGGCGTAGTCTTGACCTATAGGCACCTAGATTTCCCTGTAATGACTCTGGATTATTTTGGTTATCTTGATAAGTTTAATAGCATGCTCTGTCCAGTCCCATTTTCTCATGAAGGTGGATTGGTCTATATCTTATTTCATATCTCCAATGGAAGCACACTGGTAATTAATGAAAGGTTTATCCCTGCAAAATTTTTGAGAGATATAGAGAGTTATAATGTTGAATTGACCTTTGTCCCACCTGCCATGCTTGAGGCATTGCTTAGGAGCAGTGAAATAGACAAGGTCTCACTTAAATCACTAAAGTATATAATATTTTTTGGCGCCCCTGGCCGCCCAACACTGCTTAAAGAATTTGAGGAGAGATTCCCGCATATAAGGGGGGTTACTGGATGGGGACTTACAGAGTCTTCTGCACCAAATGTTATTGTGCCCATAGATGCCCCTCTTGAAAAAAGGTTTAAAAAAGGCATTTTAGGAAAGCCTGTCCCTTGGATAGATATAAAAATTATAGATAATAAAGGGAATCCCTTACCAAATGGGCAAATAGGAGAAATTTTGCTTAAAGGCTGGGTTATAATGAAGGGCTATTATAATGAGCCAGA
>Ga0190306_1000113_pt1 | contig 31958 bp, 29 predicted proteins | sample 48700734_MG_FD_161657 | JGI IMG/M metagenome (GOLD analysis project Ga0190306, IMG submission 161657) | Hydrothermal vent sediment bacterial communities from Southern Trench, Guaymas Basin, Mexico - 4870-07-3-4_MG | ecosystem: Environmental > Aquatic > Marine > Hydrothermal vents > Sediment ... | reverse complement strand
AAATCAATTATCTTTTAGCAAAGAATTTTTTACATTAAAAATAGACATGGCCTTATTTAATCCTTCTTTTAATATTGTCTCTATGGCTGATTGAGCTTGATTAAGGATGATACCCAAATCTTCCTTTTCTTTGGGTGAAAACTCACTTAATACATAGTCAATGGTAGATTCTGAAAACGGTCGGCCAATACCTATCTTTAATCTTGGTATCCTTTTAGTGCCTAATAATGTTTGAATGGATATCACTCCTTTATGCCCACCTGGACCTCCTTCTTTAACTAACTTAATTCTTCCCCAATCTAAATCAAGGTCATCGTGAATAATTAATACTTGGCAAGGAGGAATTTTAAAACCAAAACTTAGCCATCTTACTGCCTCACCACTAAGATTCATAAAGGTCAGCGGTTTGGCTACTATAACTTCCTGGTGGGCTATATTAATTTTTCCCCACCAGACTAAGCCATTTCGTGTTTCTTCCTTGAGGGGATAAGCAGAAATTAATTTGTCAATAACCAAAAAACCAAAATTATGCCTTGTCCATTGATATTTTAACCCAGGATTCCCCAATCCTACTAAAATTTTAACTTGTTCTTCTGGCACATTTATGTTTCTGCTTCTCCTGTTTCCTCTACTTCCTCTTCTTCAACCTTCACCTCTTCTTCCTCAGGAGCCACTAGAGTAACCACCGGTACTTGGGGATCGTTCTCTATCTTAATCCCTTCATCTACAGAGATGTCGGCCACGTGAATTGAATCTCCAATGTCTAAATCCGTCACATCTACCTCAATATGAGAGGGAACCAATTTGGGAAGACAAGAAATAGTCAATTCTCTCAGGTTTTGCTCTAAAATACCCCCTTTTTCTGTCCCTTTAGCCTTACCCACAATAACAATAGGAACATCCAGGGTTAACTCCTTACCCACGGTAATCTGATAGAAATCTACATGTATTAATTGGTCGGTTGTAGGATGGAAGTCAACATCTTTGATTAAGGCCTTTTTGACTTGCGAAGTTTTACCATCTGTTATTTCTAAGTCCAAAAAAGACGAAGCACTTTGCTCCTTTTCCAAAACCTTCAAAACAGCAATTGGATTGACAGCCAAAGGGATAGGTTGAACAGAAGGACCATAAAGAATGGCAGGAATCAATCCTTTAGCCCGCAACTTACGTGAGATTTCTTTACCTGTTTTTTCCCTAATTTGAGCTTTTAATAAAATATCTCCCATATTCACTCCCCACAAATGTTTTTATACAAACAATGTACTGATAGAAGTTTCCTCATGTATGCGTTTAATTGCTTCTCCTAAAAGTGGTGCTACAGATAACACTTCTATTTTACCACAATCTTTCGCCCGTTCTTTTAAGGGAATAGTATCAGTAACTACTAATTTTTTTATAGGTGAATTTATCAATCTATCTATAGCTGGTCCAGAAAGCACAGCATGGGTGCAGCAAGCATAAACATTATTTGCTCCGTGTTCCATAAGCACATGTGCGGCTTCCGTGAGGGTCCCGGCTGTATCTACCATATCATCCAAAATAACTACTGTCCTTCCTTCTATATCTCCAATAATATTTACTGCTTCTGCCAAATTAGGAGCATCACGGCGTTTGTCAATAATAGCCAAACCTGCCTCCAAGCGTTTGGCAAATGCCCTAGCCCTTTCTACTCCACCAGCATCTGGCGAGACAATAGTTAAATGGTCTTTAAAGTGGGTTTTAATGTATTCTAACATTACTGGAGCAGCAAATAAATGGTCCACTGGAATATTAAAAAATCCTTGGATTTGCCCTACGTGTAAATCCATAGAAAGCACCCGATTTGCCCCGGCGGTAGTGATTAAATCAGCCACCAATTTAGCTGAGATAGGCACTCGGGGCTTGACCTTTTTATCCTGACGAGCATACCCATAATAAGGAATAACCGCGGTAATTCGCCTTGCTGATGCCCTCTTTAAGGCATCTATCATAATGAGAAGTTCCATTAAATTGTGGTCCACTGGAGGACAGGTAGACTGAATAACAAAAACATCATCTCCTCTGACATTTTCCCCAATCTCTACTCTTGTTTCACCATCACTGAACGTGCTTACCAAAGCCTTTCCCAATGGAAGGTCTAAATAAGCAGCAATTTTTTGGGCTAAACTGAAATTAGAATTACCTGTGAATAATTTCATTTCACTTTTCATCTCTTTAGACAAAAAATGGCTGGGGTGGGAGGATTCGAACCTCCGAATGCGGGATCCAAAGTCCCGTGCCTTGCCACTTGGCCACACCCCAGTAAATTACAACCCTTTAACCAAAAAACTCTGCCACCTTTGTGGAAGCCTCAGTTTTTTCTTTACCCTTAATGCATCTTGTTTTTTATAAAATACAGCAAATACACTACCACCGCTTCCACTCATGGATATATACTTTGCACCTGCTTTTTTTAAAATTCCCTTTGCTTGAGCCACTTCTGGAATTTTTTCTATAACCCATTTTTCTAAATCATTGTATAAATTTTCTATAATTACCTCAGGTTTATCAATTTTAGTTTGAAATTCCTTCTTTGTCAACGCTACTTGATTATAAACCCAAGCGGTTGAGACCCTGACTGGGGGGCAAATTATAATATACCAAAATGGGAGGGTAAAAGAGAGGGGGAGAATTTTTTCACCTCTCCCCATAGCTATAGCGGGTTTTTTATATAAAAAAAAGGGTATATCACTACCAATCTTTTCTGCCATTTCTAACAAATCATTTGAAGAAAAAGGTTTATTAAAAAGAACATTTAATCCTAACAAGGTGGTTGCTGCATCACTGCTCCCCCCACCTAATCCCGCGGCAATAGGAATCCTTTTCACTAAATGGATTTTTACACCCTGATGAGTATCTAATTTGGTAAAAAATAATTTAGCTGCTTCAAATACCAAATTGTCTTCTCCACAGCCTAAATCTGAACAACTAGTAGTAAATTCAATGCCTTTTTCTGGAGCTAAATTCAAATAAAGGGTATCAAATAAGCTCACTCTTTGAAGCACAGAAAAAATTTGGTGATACCCATCTGGGTATTTACCTAAGACATGTAGAATTAAGTTTATTTTTGCCGGTGCAAAAAAACGAACAATACTTGCCTATTCTCCCTTTGGTATTTGCAAAGGAATAAATAAAGTGCCTTCCTGCCGTTTTACTAAAAACAGGACTGATTCTCCTGGCTTTAGTCTTTTTATAGCTTGGTAATAATCATCAAGTTTTATTATAGGTTTCTTATTTATTTCTAAAATCACATCACCTCTCCTCAGTCCTGCTTCATAGGCTAGGCTACCTGGTCTCACTCTAGAAATCACCACTCCTTTATCTATTCCCAGTCTAGCAGCTATAGAAGGTGTAATTTCTGTTACTTCTATTCCTAAATCATACCCACTAGGAACCACACCTTGCTCTTCTGCCATTTCCTCTTTAAGCTCTCCAATAGTTACGGTAAAAGTTTTTTCCTTTCCATCACGCCAAACCTTTATTTTTACCCTTTCTCCCACTGGAGTTACAGCTACCAATCTAGGAAGTTCATTCATCTCTTTAATAGGATGACCATTATATTCAATTATTATGTCCCCTCTTCTCAGTCCTGCTTTTTCCGCCGGACTATTAGGAGTAACATCCGCTATCAGGGCCCCCTGTGGTTCTTTTACTCCTAAGGCTTGAGCTATTTGAGGAGTTACTTCTTGAATCATCACACCTAACCAACCCCGAACTACTCGATGGTGTTTTTTTAATTGAGGAACAATCTTTTTAGCCATATTTATAGGAATAGCAAAACCAATACCCTGGGCTTGAGCAACGATAGCTGTATTGATACCCACCACCTCACCTCTCAGGTTGAGCAAGGGCCCACCGCTATTACCTGGGTTAATAGCTGCATCGGTCTGTAAAAAATGGTCATACGGTCCTGCACCGATAATTCGCTCTTTGGCGCTAATAATTCCTATAGTAACTGTATGACCCAGGCCAAATGGATTACCTATAGCTACTACCCAGTCTCCTACCTGTAATTTATCAGAATCACCCAAACTCAAGACAGGTAAATTATGGGCATTTATTTTTAATAAAGCAATATCTGTCTTAGGGTCACGCCCTACTATCTCTGCTTTATATTCCTTGTGATTTAATAGTCTTATTGTAATTTTAGTAGCTTTTTCTATCACATGATTATTGGTCAAGATATAACCATCTTTATCAATAATAAAACCTGAACCTAAACTTCTTTGCTTCATTTCAGGTTGTGGAATCTCTCCGAAAAATCTTTCAAAAAATTCTCTAAATGGGTCTTCTTCTCCAAAGGGACCAAAGAAATACTTAAATACCGGTCCAGGCCCCTTTATTACCCTTATTGTGCTGATGTTCACTACTGCTTTAGAAGCTTCCTTTACCATAGGGGCTAAAGAAGGAAGGGAATTGGTTTCTACTGTTGTAGTTGGTCGAGCTGGCAAATTATGGGTAAATTGCATTCCGGTAAGCCAGACAATACCTATAATAAAAGAGCATATTCCTACTAAGATAAGAGACCACAAGGGAAATTTACATTTGCGCATTATTTTCTCCTCGTTATTTTATTCCTCAACCGGGCTTTATTTTAACACCTTTGCCCAAGCAATTTTCTACTTAAGACTTTTCTGTTTATCCTGTTTTAATTACCTCAGAAATACTATAAATTGTGCACCCAAATAAACTCTTATTTTAATTTCACATATTTGACGCGAAGGTCAAATAAGATATTGTTTAAAAGACTTTCCTCCTCATTGTCTAGATTACCTTTTGTTTTCTCTTTAAGCATTTCTAAAATTTCTATGGTCTGTTTAGCCAAATCTAGATTTTTCTCCTTTTTCCCTGTAATGGGGTCTGGTATCTCTCCTAAATGAACTAAGGTAGAGGAACTCAAAGACACTATAAAAGTAGAAAAATTTACTGGAGGAAGCACAGTTTTGGAGGTAGCTTGTGATTTTTCTTGTTTTTCTTTTTCTGTTTTATCTTCTTTAAAAATACGCCTTTTATCTTCTACCTTAAAACCTTTAGGTTCTTCCATCTTATCTTTCCTCAAAGTTCTAATGATATAGCAGATATAACATGAGGTAATTCCTTTATCTCCTCAAGCACTGGTTTAGGAACAGGAATATTGGTAGAGAGTAAGATTAAAGTCTGGCCTGTAATCTCATCTTGACCAACGTGCATCCGACCAATATTGATTTGATGTCTACCTAGAATAGTACCTATATTGCCAATTACACCTGGTCTGTCTACATTTTGAATTAGAAGCATGTGTCCTTCAGGGACAGCTTCTAAGGCAAAACCGTCTAAACGCACTATCCGAGGTTGTTTTTTCCCAAAAATGGTGCCGGTAATAGATTTCTTTTCCCCAGATTCAGTGTGAACATTTACAATAATAACATTAGTAAAATCACTAGGAATCTCTCTTTTGGACTCTTTGACCTGAATACCTCTTTCAGTAGCTAAAAAATCGGCATTGACAAAATTTACCTGCTCACCCAAAATAGGTGTAAGTAGACCCTTAAGGCCTGCGATTTTAATAGGTCTAGTATCTGTCTTGGCTACATCTCCAATATATTCTATTTCTACTTCCTTTATAGGAGCCTTTACTACTTGGGCATGAAAGGCCCCTATTTTTTCGGCCAAAGTAAGATAAGGGCCTAAAACAGAAAGGAGTTCTTCGGAAATTATAGGAACATTAACTGCATTCCGCACTACCCCATTAATAAGATAATCAGTAACTTGTTCAGCAATGGCTACGGCTACATTAGTTTGTGCCTCTTGAGTAGAGGCCCCCAGATGAGGAGTGCAAATCACTCTATCTAAATCTAAAAGAGGATTATCTTGAGGTGGTTCCTTTTCAAATACATCTAAGGCTGCCCCAGCTACCTTTCCTTTTTGAATAGCTTCATATAGGTCTTTTTCTTTAACAATCCCACCCCGGGCACAATTTACAATCATCACCCCATCCTTCATTTGAGCAAAGGCCTTTTTGTTTATTAAATACTTTGTTTCTGGAGTCAACGGGGTATGAATGGTGATAAAATCAGCCCTTTGATACAACTCCTCTAGGGAAACTAATTCTACACCTATTTTTTCAGCCATCTCAGGACGAACAAAAGGGTCATAGGCAATAACCTTCATTTTCAATCCATTTGCCCTATCTGCAACAATACTACCTATTCTGCCCAAACCAATTATACCTAGGGTTTTGCGGTAAAGTTCCCGGCCTTGGAATTTCTTTTTCTCCCATTTTTTCGATTTTAAGGAAGCTGTGGCCTGAGGAATATTTCGAGCCAAGGCCATAAGCATGGCTATAGTATGTTCGGCAGTAGTAACCACATTTCCTTCTGGGGCGTTCATGACCACAATACCCTTTTTAGTGGCAGCCCTCACGTCCACATTATCCAAACCTATACCGGCCCGTCCTATTACTTTTAGTTTTTTTGCTCCTTCAATTACATCAGAGGTTACTTTAGTAGCACTTCTAATGATTAAAGCATGTGCATCTTTTACTTTTTTCTTAAGTTCTTCAGGAGAGAGGGAAACAGCTACCTCCACATCAAATTGAGGCACTTTTTCTAATAATTCAATCCCCTGAGGAGCAATGTTGTCAGTTATAAGTATTTTATAGGTAGCCATCACTTCTTCCCTTATTTTTGAAGTAATATTTGTTGTATTGCCTTTACGCCTGTGCCTGGAATAAGCTCATAACCTAACTCAATCAATACCCGTTCCAAAGCAGCAATAGTCATCACCATTTCATGCTCATCTACATAACCCATATGAGAAATGCGAAAAATTCTTCCTTTTAATTGACTTTGTCCTCCGGCAATAGTAATTCCGTATTCCTCTCGTAATTTTTTTACAATCATTTGAGCATCAATTCCTTTTGGGGCTTCCACTGCGGTTAGGACCTCAGAGGGATTTTCCTTAGTAAAAATAGAAAGTCCCATGGCCTTAACAGCCATTTTTACCCCATCAGAAAGACGCTGATGATATTTAACAATATTTTCCAAACCTATTTGTTTAATCTGCCTCAAATTTTCTCTCAAGCCTATAATTAAAGAAACCGCAGGGGTATAAGCGGTTTGATTTTTCTCTAAGCTTTTTTTCTCTTTAGAAAAATCAAAATAATATTTGGGTAAACGGGATTCCTCCACAAATCTCCAAGCCTTCTCATTCAAGCAAACAAAGGCCAAGCCAGGAGGCAACATTAAGGCCTTTTGGGAACCACCTACTACCACATCCAAACCCCATTCATCGGTTTTTATCTCCATAGCCCCAAGAGCTGATATGGCATCTACCACTAAAATAGTGGTTTCTCTTTTCTTGACCACCTCAGCAATTTCTTTCAAAGGAAATTTAACCCCTGTAGAAGTCTCATGGGCCTGAACAAAAACAGCTTTTATTTCTGGATTTTTGTCTAATCCATGAGCAATTTGCTCTGCCTTTACACATCTTCCCCATTCAACATCAATATTAAGAACTTCTACTCCATAAGCTTTACAGATTTCTGCCCAGCGCTCACCAAACTTTCCTGCCCTTACCACTAATGCCTTATCCCCTGGAGAAAGGGTATTAGTAACCACACCTTCCATTCCTCCTGTTCCACTAGAGGCCAAAATTAAGACATCATTTTGAGTTTGAAAGACATATTTTAAATTTTCCTTTACTTCTGCCAAAACTGTAGCAAATTGGGGAGAGCGATGGTGAATAATAGGGGCAGCCATAGCTAAAGAAGTCTTGGGAGGCACAGGTGTAGGACCAGGGGTAAAAAGATAATATTTAAACATATCCTTGCCTCAAAATAATGAAAAATAACATAAAAGCAAAATTTAACACTCTTTGTTTTCTTGTCAAGCAATCCCAGGACTGTGAAACTATCTTGAGATTTACAACCCCTTTGTTTGCATCCTGGAGTTGCTGAAGACAATTAGGACTAATTTTATTATTTTTGTCTATAGTAACTTTCAGGCACCATTTGGGCAATAGCCTGAACCGCACTATCTAACATCACTCTAACTGCTTTTTCCATAGGAGTATTTTTATAACCTCCTAAACCACCAGCTAAGGCCACAGAACCAATTAGGAACCCAGCCCCTCCTCCTGCTTTCCAACTAGAAGCCTTACCTTCCACCTTGGTAGCATTTATTATCCTTCCTGTTCTCACATCTACCAGTCTTATATCAGCAGCAATATATGCTTCCTTTTTGCCTATAGTTGCCCCACCAATAAATGGCACTTTAAAGGGCACAACCACACCACCACCTCCTATACCAGAAGCCTTTGGCTCAAAAGCAGTGATGGCACCCATGACTAGGATATCTGCTCCTTCCATGAGACCAATTTGAGGTGCCTTCTCTTGTTTTACATACCCTGATTGGCCTAAATTGAGTTCTTCTTTAATATCCTCTAACCCTTCTCCCCTTTCCAAAACCACAAACCTTCCTGTCTGGAAAAGAGCAGTAGCTAACATATCAGTCAAACCATCTCCTATTTCCCCGCTGCATTTGGCCGCTTTACATTTAAACCTGGCTACAGCAATTCGGGCCTTTGGCCCTTCATAGGTAACTGCCTGCTGTACAGTAGGCCCTGCTGTTTGCACATTAGTGCTTATTTCAGGACCACATGCCAAAACCATTCCCATACCTACAAAAACCAATAAAAAGAACAAAAACTGCTTTTTCATGTCCTCCTCCAAACAGATTTTTCTAATTTATATCAGAATATAAACACAATTTCAATAATTTTGGCAACCCAAAATCCGCGATTGTTTTTTGGAAAAAATTCCAACCACGAGCGAGCACTCCACACTACCGCTTGCCTTATATATTTGACTGTGTTTGAATTTTGGAAGAGTTATTTGATTTTTGCCTTTTACCGTATTCTTTAACCGTCTGTCTTTAAAACACTCCTTTTATCTGGCGGTCTCTAGACATTCTTGTTTTAGCTGGTTTAAATTAAATTTAACCATAGATTTTTTAAAGGGAGACTGATTATGGAAGAGAGTTTTAGGTTCAAAGAACCTACAGAGACCCTTTTATCAGAAGAACGTGTCTTCCGTCCCTTACCAGAGATAGTGGTAGAGGCAAATATAAGTCCTAAAGATTATAAGAAGGCTTTAGAAAAAGGGCAAAGAGATTTAGAAGGATTTTGGGAAGATGCAGCAGAAAAATTAGAATGGTTTAAAAAATGGGATCGGGTTTTAGATGAGAGCCATGCTCCATTTTACAGATGGTTTGTAGGGGCAAAGTGCAACATTGTATATAATGCCCTAGATAGGCATATCAAGTCTTTTAGGAAAAATAAGGTGGCTATCATCTGGCAAGGTGAGCCATTGGGAGAGAAGAAAAAATTGACTTATTATGAGCTTTATCGGCGTGTAAACCAATTTGCCAATGTGCTTAAGTCTTTAGGTTTAAAGAAAGGTGATAGAGTGGCTATTTATATGCCTAATTTATTACAAACAGCTATTGCTATGCTAGGGTGTGCCAAGATAGGCGTAATTCATACAGTAATTCATTCTGGTTTTAGTGCTATAGCATTAAAAAAGAGGGTTAATGATGCCAAAGCAAGGGTAATAGTTACCAGTGATGGAGCCTATTGGAATGGCAAGATCATTAATCTTAAAAAGGCGGTAGATGAAGCTATTATTGAGTGTCCTAGTGTAGAACACGTGATTGTAGTAAAAAGAACAGGGGAACCAATAGATATGAGTGATGGCCGATATCTTTGGTGGGATGATTTAATGGAAGGGGCATCAGAAGAATGTGAAACAGAAATATTGGATGCCGAACATCCCCTTTATATTCTTTATACCTCAGGCACCACTGGAGAACCTAAAGGGGTATTGCATGTTCATGGTGGCTATATGGTAGGTGTCTATCGCACCTTGAAGTGGGTTTTTGACTTGAAGGAGACGGATATTTATTGGTGTGCCGCAGATATAGGTTGGGTAACGGGCCATAGTTGTCTACTTTATGGTCCCCTTTTATGTGGTGCCACCACATTAATGTATGAAGGGCATCCCCTTTGTCCTAAAGCAGACAGATTATGGCAAATTGTGGATAAGTTTGGTGTTAATATCCTTTATACTGCTCCTACTACTATTAGAATGCTCATGCGATTTGGGGCTGAGTTGCCTCGTCGTCATCATCTAAAGACACTCCGTTTGTTAGGTACAGTAGGAGAGCCCATCAATCCAGAAGCCTGGCTATGGTATTATGAAAATGTAGGACGGGAAAGATGTCCTATTATGGATACCTGGTGGCAAACAGAAACAGGGATGTTTATGATTACTCCTTTCCCCATATCTCTTTTAAAGCCAGGTTCTGTCGCCAAACCATTTCCAGCTATTCATGTAGAAATTGTGGATAGAGAAGGCAATCCTATACCACAAGGTAAAGGGGGATTTTTAGTCATTAAACGACCCTGGCCAGCTATGTTCCGCACCTTATGGGGTGATCCGGATGGGTATAAAAAATACTGGGAGATTATTCCTGGTAATGTTTACACTACAGGTGATGTGGCCAGAAAAGATGAAGATGGTTATTTCTGGATTCAAGGCCGTGCCGACGATATTATGAAGATAGCTGGGCATTGTATAGGCACAGCCGATGTAGAAAATGCCTTTTTTTCTCATCCAGCGGTAGCTGAAGCAGCTTGTATAAGTGTTCCTGATTCTATTAAAGGAGAAGTGGCTAAAGTGTTTGTAGTTTTGAAAAAGGGATATAAGCCCACCGATGAATTAGACAGAGAATTAAGACAATATGTGCAAAAGGAACTTGGTCCAATAGCTATTATTAAATCTATTGAATTTGTGAAAAATATACCTAAGACCAGCAGTGGTAAGATTATGCGTAGGGTATTGAAATCAAAGGAGTTAGGTTTAGACCCAGGGGATTTAACAACATTAGCAGATTAAATAGAAAAGGAGGAGAAAATGAGCGGAGTGACGTGGGTTTGGATACTACTTATTGGTTACATTGTTTACTGTATTTATTGGGGCATAGAAGGGGCTATCAAGGCCAAAACTACGGCCCAATATACTATTGCTGGTAGACAGATTCCTATGATAGCCTTTCTCTTAGCGGCCACTGCTGCTTCTTTTAGTGGATGGACATTCATTGGTCATCCTGGGCTGATCTGGAGGGATGGACTTCCTTATGCTTTTGCATCTTTTTATGTTTTAACCATTCCTATAACTGGCACTTTTTTCGCTAAACGAGTTTGGCTTTTGGGAAAAAGATATGGATTTATTACCCCTGGGGATATGTATGCTTATTATTTTGGAAATGAAGCTATGAGGTGGTTGGTAGTTATCACCGCTTTCCTTTATTCCTGTTTCTATTCTGCTGTTCAATTTATGGCTGCTGGTGCCCTCTTTCACTGGGTAACAGGATTTCCTTTCGAATGGGGGGCTGTGTTTCTGGCTGGAGTAGTGTTATTTTATGTGGCAGCAGGTGGTTTACGTGCTAGTACCTGGGTGGGAATGCTTCAATGTATATTGCTAGTAGCAGGTATTATTATTATTGGGTTATTTACCCTAAAACAATTTGGTGGCTGGTCAGATTTTAGCGCTAAAATAGCTAAATTACCATCTAAGTATTTGGAGATTCCATCCATGATAGAGTTTACTTCAGGTAAAACTATATGGACTGGGGTTATGATCCTTACCTATATGTTTGCCCTGATGGGCATTCAGGCATCACCAGCTTTTACCATGTGGCAATTTGGTAATAAAAACCCTCGTCCTTTTCCCTGGCAACAGGCATTTGCATCTACATTTGTGGTTGGATTTGCCCTGTTCTTTTTTACTGCTTTTCAGGGATTGGGGGGTGTGCTTCTTACTGACGTATTAGGTATTACTAAGGATTCTGACTTGGTACCCTTGCTTATGAAAAACTATATACCAGGATTCTGGCTAGGACTGGTGTTTATAGGTGCCATCGCTGCCATGCATTCTACAGCTGCTCCTTATGTAGGAACCGGTGCTACGATTATATGTCGTGATGTTTATTTTCGTTTTATGAGGCCTAATGCTGGTCATGCTGAGCAGATTTGGACTTCCAGATTATTAGCGGTGTTAATTACTGCGGTAGCCCTAATTGTAGGTTTAACTTCAAAGGCTGCCTTGGTTATGTTAGGAGGGCTAGCTACTGCCTTTGGATTCATCATGTATTTACCTCTTTTAGGAACTATTTGGGGATTTAGATTCCCTGGAATAGGGGCAGCGCTTGGAGTATTAGCAGGAATGGTTGCTGTGTTTATCACTTATAAGATAATTAAATATCCTCTTACAATTCACTGTGCTGGATGGGGGATTTTTGCAGCCTTATTAGTAGCTTATCTCTGTAGGGGTTTGGGGGTAAAAGATTCGCCAGAGATTAAAAATCGACAACAAGAGATGCGTCAGTGGTTAGATAGTATTGATAGCCCCACTCCTTCACAAAGGAATTGGAGAAGATTTTTGAAAATAGGTGTTCCTTTATGGTATCTCTTTGCCATCGGACCTTTAGCTATTTTAGGGAACAAAGGCTTTTCTTTTGCTGGGTTTCCCCCTCTTTGGTCATGGCAAATCACCTGGTGGTTAATAGGGATTGTTATGATGTGGGCTCTTTGCTTTAAGGCAGGGTTGTCATATATAACAGATGAGCAGATTCAGCGGGCTGAAGTAGAACAGAATATTGTTATAGAAGAAATAAAGGCCCCGGTAGGTGTAGCTAAGGTATTGCCTACTAAAGGCAAGTAGGAGGAGAATATGAAAGGGGAAGATATTACCTTAATTTTGGTTTTAGCCTTTACTATTATATTTATCTTTTTACTAGGTGCAGGAGTGTTTGGTTAGTCTAAAGGGTCTTGCCTTTAAAGGTAAGACCCTTTAAAATTCTTAGATGCATAATCTGGATCTTTTGAACTCATCTGTAATTTCACTTGTTTCCCGTCCACCTGTGATATGTAAGGCTGATACAAAGGTTCATGAAGTAGTTTCAATGATGGTGAAAAACAAAACAGGTTCTGTGGTGGTAGTGGATGAGCAGGAGATTCCTTTGGGTATTGTCACTGATAAAGACTTACGGAATAAAGTTCTGGCCCATAATTTAGGCACTGAGATACCTGTTGAAAGCATTATGTCCAAACCAGTGGTAACTATTTCTACTGAGACAATTGCCTTTGAGGCATTACGGATTATGATGAAAAATGATATTCACCACCTGCCTGTTGTGAATGAAACGAGAAGAATTAAAGGTGTGATCTCCAGTCATGACTTGATGTTATTGAGCACTCCTCATCCCATTGCCTTTATTAGGGAGATTGGGGAACAAAATTCACTAGAAGGTTTAAGTTTTCTATTTAAACAAACATCGCAGGTAGCAGCTTCTTTGCTTAGATCAGGGTTAAGTATGTATCATTTATGTTTATTAATTACTGAAATTCATGACCATATTATTAGAAAAATTTTAGAATTAACTACCTCATCTCTTATTCAAGAAAAAGGTATAAAAGATTTATCAGGGCATCTTTGTTGGCTAGTATTTGGCAGTGAAGGGCGTAGAGAGCAAACTTTAATTACAGACCAAGATAACGGAATAGTCTTTAGCAATATTCCTATTGAGATAGCTAATTCTTTTGGAGATAAAGCAGTAAATTATCTTCTTCAGTGTGGTTACCCTATTTGCTCAGGAGGGATAATGGCCAATCAGCCTAACTGGTGCCGTTCTATCTCTTCATGGGAAAAAGCATTAAAGAAATGGATAATTAATCAGAATGAAAATACAGTTATATGGTTAACAGTGATAGCAGATTTGAGACCAATATGGGGAAATTTTTCCTTAGCAAAGGATTTATATCACATTTTTGTCAAGACTATAAAAAGCTGGCGTGGGATATTTAGGAATTTAGCCCAAACTGCCCTAATCAATGCCCCAAGCAATTTTTTAGAGTGGTTTGCTGCTCAAAGGGCAAGTGGAGGAAGAAATTTGCTTAATATCAAGCTTTATGGAATTTCTGCAATTGTTAATGGCATCCGGCTTTATGCCTTAATGGAAGACATAGAAGATAAAAATACTTGGCAGCGTTTAAATAAACTTAAAGAAAAAGGAGTAATTAGTGAGCAGGATGCCCAAGATTTACTTGGAGCTTTTGATTTTTTGATGCGCATCCGGCTACAGCATCAGCTGAAATGTGTGGGAAGAGAGGGAATTCCTGATAATATAATAGACCTGAGAGAGTTAAGTTCATTGGAATACGGCTTTCTAAAAGGAGCACTAAAGGCAATTAATAGATTTCAGGCTGTTTTGCGGGAGAAATTTTATCTTTCACCAATAATTTAAAAAGGAAAGTCATGTCATTTTGGACAATCTTTAAAAAAAGATTTACCAAGAAAAAACCAAAAAGACATCTACCTTTACATATTAAGGAGATTTTAGAAACAATACCTCCAAAGCTTAATATAGGGATTAAAACCCCTAGATTTGTAGTGTTTGATACAGAAACTACTGGTTTGAAGAAAGAAGCAGAACTTGTAGCTATAGGGGCGTTAGGTATCACCAAAGGAAGGGTAGTGCTTTCAGATATGTTTTATGAGTTAATTCAACCTAGAGCGGAAATCCCAGCCCCATCTATTTTTGTGCACGGGATTACTCCTTCCATGGTAGAAGATAGACCCAAAGCAGATGAAATTTTGATAAAATTTATTGAATACTGTGGTCAAGATATACTTGTGGGTTATCAAGCAGGTTTTGATTTAATGTTTATTAACAAAGAGATGGAAAATTATTTTGGGATTCGTTTACCTAATATTACTCTTGATGTTTTAAAGTTATTTCTCTTTATTAAAAAACCATATGACAATTATAGTCTTGAGCCCCAAAATCATGACCTTTCACTGGATGCGGTAGCTAAAGAGTTAGGAGTCCCTTTGTTTGATAGACATAGTGTTATTGGGGATGTGCTAGGTACAGCCATGCTCTTTCAGAAATTATTAACGGAAGCAGAGGATAAAAATATGACGCTAAAGGATTTGGTAAAAATAGCTAAAGTTTAAAAGGAGATTTGTTTGCCACATAGAGTAGCGAGTTTAAGCCTTCCCCTTCAGCGTATTGAAGAATTTTTGGTTACCGTGGTCCCTTTTAATCTTCTCCCTAAATCAGTAATAAAAGAAGTGGCAAAAGAGATTTTAATAGAATATTATCCTAAAGGGACTGCAATTTTAGAGGAAACTTCTTTAATTTCATTTCTCTATTTAATTTATTCAGGCATCGTAAAAATTGAAAGAGAAAGAGTGGAATACAGAAGTGAGGGAGATTACATAGGTGGTATCAACCTTATAAAAGGAGAAAAGGGATACAAGGCCATGGCTATAGAAGATGTGGTATGTTATCTAATTCCTAAAGGAACTTTTTTAAAACTCTGTGATAAATATTCTATTTTTAAAGAACATTTTGAGACCCGAATTAAGCCACTAGCGCACCAATTGAGAAAACAAAAGCCTTTGGTGTCTCACCTTACTGTAAAATTGAGTGACCTTATAAAGCAACCTCCTGTAACCTGCAAGAAAGAAACTTCTATTATTGCTGCTGCCCAACAGATGGCAAAATACAAAGTGGGTTCCATTGTGGTCATTGATGAAGGTAACAAACCTTTAGGAATTGTGACAAAAACAGATTTGACCCAAAAAGTAGTTGCTAGAAACCTTGATTTTAAAAAACCTATAAGCCACATTATGACCACTTCTATAGTGGGAGTTGATAAAGAAGCCTCTTATTTTGAAGCTCTTTTACAAATGGCTAAATATAATTGCCATCATCTCTGTGTTTTAGATAACAGACGTTTAATTGGTGTAATTTCCTTACATGATTTAATCCTTCTTCAGGGGGTAAATCTCATTAGTTTTGTTACTGAGATAGAGAGAAAAAAAACCATTGGAGGGCTGGCTGAGTTAATTGCCAACATAGATAAAGTAATTAAGGTATTATTTAATGAAGGTGCAAGCCCCATGGTAATTAGGAAACTCACTTCGGAGTTTGTTGACCGCATCTTATGTAGACTTTTTTCTTCTTTAAAATGTTCTTCCTGTTGTTTAATGGGATTAGGAGAACTAGGACGGATGGAGCAAAGTTGGTTATTACCCTTAAAACTCTGTTTGATATATAAAGGGGATTTTTCTATAAACCAGTTTAGGGAAGTATTTAAAAAGTCGGGTTTTACTGCTCACAAAGATAGTGTTTTTTTGAATTCTGTTGAGAAACTTAATATTCATTTTAAAAAGTGGCTAGAAAATAAAGAAGTAGATAAAATTTGTGCTTTTCTGGATAGGAGAAGAATTGGAGGAGAAGAAAGGATTTTTAAAGAAATAGAAGTGATTGCTTTTCCTAAAGATCAAATATTGAGTTTATTATATGAACATATTTCAAAGATAAACTTGCCTTTGGGTTTTGTGCGTGATCAGGTATTATTAACTTCTGGAGATTTTGCCAAAGGTTTGAATTTAACAGAGATTTCAGAAATGGTTGTACATGGGGTGCGATTTTTGTCCTTTTTAAAAGAGATAAGGGAAACTAATACCTTTGACCGTCTGGATGTTTTGAGAGAAAAGAAAATTTTAAGTGAAGAAAAAGTAACTGAATTTAAAGAAATTTATAATTTTTTAAATCATTTTAGGATTAAATTAGAAGCTGAGTGGCTTGATCCTGGTATTTTTTCTAATCAAGAAAAGATATTATTAGAAGACTGTTTAAGAAGTTTAAAAAAATTTAAGGATTTCTTAGCTAAAGCATACTAAAGGCCACCTTTAAGGTGGCCTTTTTCTCTTTAATTTATTAAGCCATTTCTTTCTCCAAGGTTGTTTTTAGGTATTCATAGGCCTTTTCTGCCTCTTTAATAGCACTTTCATCTTCTAAAGTGGTAACGTCTCCTAGTTTTTGACCAGTGATCACCGCTTTTAACAATCTCCTCATGATTTTTCCACTTCTGGTTTTAGGTACCATATCTACTAAGAGAATAGTAGCATCTGATGCCACTATAGGGCCAATGGTCTTTCTTAAGTGGTTTCTCAACTCTTCTACAAGCTCATCACTGGGCACAAATCCCTGTTTAAGCACAGTGAAGACAAAGGCTACTTCTCCCTTAATTTCATGAGGTTTACCCACACAAGCTGCTTCAGCCACAGCTGGGTGCATGACCATCGCTGATTCCACTTCAGCAGTGCCAACCCGATGGCCGGCAATATTAAGCACATCATCTGCCCTTCCTAAAACCCATAAATATCCATCTTGGTCTTTAACTGCAAAATCTCCTGTATAAAAGCGCCATTTGTTGTCTTTAGAAAATCTTGACCAATATACATCAATATATCTCTGGTCATCTTGATATAATGTCATAAACATCCCTGGCCAGGGATTGGTGATGACAAAATAACCTCTTTCTCCAGGTTTACAGGGATTCCCATCTTCATCCAATACTTCCATCTTTACACCAGGGAAAGGGAAACCATTTGTGCCTGGTTTAAGGGGAAAGATTTTCCCTAAACCTGGGAAATGCCCTGTTAACATCTGGCCGGTTTCGGTCATCCACCAGGTGCTTGTGGCCACAATGTTTTCCTTACCTATATTTTTATAATACCAGCGGAATGCTTCTGGATTGATAGGTTCTCCTACAGAATGGAAAATTCTTATCGTAGATAAATCGTGTTTTTTCACATAATCTAATGGAAACTTCATTAACATTCTAATAGCGGTAGGAGAGGTATAAAACACATTTACTCCATATCTTTCTATGATGTTCCACCATCTATCCGGCCCAGGATAGGTTGGTGCTCCTTCATACATGAGCGTTGTGGTACCGGTTATAAGGGGACCATACACGATATAAGAATGCCCCGTTACCCAACCTATGTCCGCTGCACACCAGTAAATATCTGTTTCCTTTATATCGAATATGAGTTTCATAGTGGCATAAAGCCCCACTGCATATCCACCAATACTGTGTTGAGCACCTTTAGGAGCGCCTGTTGTGCCCGATGTGTAAAGGATGTAGGACATATCTTCAGAACCTAACTTTACTGGTTCAATTCTTGCATTCTCAGAAATATATCTAATAAACTCGTGATGCCAAATATCTCTCTTTTTAATCCAAGGTATAGCTGCTCTATTGGTTCTTTTGACCATAATTACATGCTCTATCTTATGACCCTTTTCTTCACATATTTCTATGGCCTCATCCACAATTTCCTTTAAAGGTATTATTTTCCCATTTCTATATAGGGCATCTGCTGTGATAATTATGCGAGAACCAGCAGCTATGGCCCTTTGAGCTAGGGCAAAGGCGCTAAATCCACTGTAAACAATGCTATGTTTGGCACCTAACCTTTGAACAGCTAGCATGTAAAGTGGGAGTTCAGGAATCATGGGTAAATAAAAGGTCAAAATCTCACCACTTTTTACCCCCAATTTTTCCTTCAAGGCATAAGCAATACGATTTGACCTTCGATAAAGGTCATAATAAGTAAATTTTCTGATTTCTTTAGGTCTTCTAATCATCTCATCCCATGGTTCTCCTTCCCAAATCAAGGCCAATTGGTTTTTTCTTCCCTCTTCAATATGGCGATCCAAACAAAGATAAGCTAGATTTGTTTCTCCTCCTACAAACCATCTATAAAATGGAGGGTTACTGTCATCAAGAACCTTATCCCACTTCTTGAACCAGGGAAGCTCATTTGCCCATTTTGCCCACCACTTCTCAAGGTTTTCTTTGTCTTTGATTGTTTCTTCATAAAAAGCCTTGTATTCTTCAATTTCCCAGACGCGATCTTTCCAAGAGGGAGGTGTCAAATAGTGCTCAAATTCCTCATAAATTCTTTCCTCTGCCATTTTTCTCCTCCTGTTGTGATTTAAAAAATATTATAATGAATATTATAAAATATACAATTTTGCAAGTATTTGAACGGACAATTTATACCAATAAACGGTCTTTTAAAAAGATAAATGACTAATTTCTTTTTGTGATTGTCATGTTTATAAAAATCTTTTAAACATTTTCACAATTATTATGGTCTAATTTATAGGATAGATATGACGGATGAAGAATTGATAATAGAATTTTTAGAAGGAAATGAGAGAGGATTTGAAAGATTGATGAGGCGTTATCAACCCCAAGCCTATTGTTTAGCAAGGGCGATAACAAATGATAGGGAGGAGGCAAAGGATATTACTCAAAAAGCCTTTATTCAAGCCTTTAAACGATTAAGTTCTCTAAGACAAAGAAACCGTTTTCGGAGCTGGTTTTTTAAAATTATCTTAAATCTTTGTAGGGATTATTTAAAGAATAAGAAGCCAACTATGTCCTTAGAAACAGATAAGGAACCAGCTACTTCTTTTGAGGAAGAAGTAATAAAAAGAGATTTAAAAGAAAAGACAAAAAAGGCATTATCTTTACTACCTCCAAGACAGAAGGAAGTAATCATTTTACGGGTGTTTCAGGGACTTAGTTTCAATGAAATTAGTGAAATCCTCGATTTTAAACCAGAAACAGCCCGCACCAATTTTTATTTTGGTGTGAGGAATTTAAAAGAATTGTTGAGAGAGGAGTAACATGGAATGTGAAGAATTTTGGGAGAGCTTGAGTAATTATTGGGGGGAAGAAAAGGAGTTGCCAGAAGAATTAAATACCCATCTTAAGCACTGCCCTAAATGTCGCTCTGAATTTGAGGATATTACTAGCGGAATATTCCTTTTAAAGGAAGAAATAGAAAAAGAAGAATTATCATTGCGCCAGGAAATAAGAGAAGAATTGAGAAAGAGACTGAGAATAAATTCTCCTTTCTTTAAATGGGGTTTCAACTGGCGTTTTGGGTTAGCTATAACTATGGCTTTTTTATTGCTTATGGTGGTGTTTATTTCACCTCTTTTCCATAAAAAGCCTTCATTAGAAAGAGAAGATATTTTTTTATTAGTTGGGGGGACACCTAATATTACATGGGAAGAGGTTAATTTATTTGATTTTGAAGAAGAAAACGAAGCTGATGTTATGAGGGGGATTTCAGACCCTTGGATTTCTTTACTAAATGAGGTTCAAGAAATAAAACAAAGGAGGGATAGTTATGAAAAAATTAGTAATGTTGTTAATTTGTGTTTTAGGAATAATGAGTATCTCCTGGGGAGAATCGTTTAGGACGTTTAAGGATGTCAAAAAACAGGTTATCACTTTAAGAAACTGGGAATTAATGCAAGAGTTTAATTTAGAAGGGGAAAGGGCAACAGAGGTGTTTAATATCCTGAAAAAATACGATGATGAGAGAGAAAAAATACTTGTTAAAAGAAGACAGCTTTTAAAGAATTTAAAAGAGAAAGTAGAAAATCCAGCTATCCCTGAGGAGGAGTTAACTAAGCTTGTAAAGGAAGTTAAAGAAATAGATGTACAACTTGCAGAGCTAAAGGGAAAAGAAATAAAGGCACTTTCTAAGGTGTTTTCTATAAGAGAAATAGGGAAATATGTGTTGTTTATGGAGCGCTTTCCTAGAATGATGAGAGAAGCCTTACGTATGCATAGAATGCAAAGGAGAGGTTTAGAAGAAAAATAAAATATGTCTGAGCTTATAATTGAAGGTGCCGCCGAACATAATTTAAAGGGTTTTGATATTACTATCCCAAAGCAAAAGATTATTGCTATCACGGGTGTAAGTGGTTCAGGGAAATCTAGTTTAGCCCTTGATATTATATATAAAGAAGGACAAAGAAGATATTTGAGCACACTTCTACCTGGGGGCAATCGACTTTTACCCCGATTTGAAAAGGCAAAAGTAAGAGAGATTACTGGTCTTTCACCCACATTGGGTTTAAAACAACATCCAACGCCATTTAACTCCCGCTCTACCATAGGGACTTTGACAGGGATATATGGCCTTTTACGAGTTCTTTATGCTAAAATTGGCATACCTCATTGTCCATCCTGTAATTTTCCTTTACCTACTTGGACTGTGCCTGAAATAGTGAATGAAATTCTAAATTTACCTAAAGGCGAAAAACTAACTTTCTTAGTTCCCATCTTTCCTAAAAAGAAAAAACAATGGTGGAAGAGATATTTAAAAGAAGGATTTACCAAAATAAGGATAGATGACTGTGTGTATGATATGACTGAAGAGAGGTTTCCAGATAAAGGCCAGAGGATAGAAATAATGGTTGACCGCATTATAGTTAAGGAGGGTATAAAAGGACGAATTAGGGATTCAGTAGAATTGGCCTTCAGACTGGGAAATATTTTAACCATAGAACGCCCTGATAAAAAAACATTATTTTTTACACTGGCCCCTATTTGTCCCCAATGTGGGTTTTGTTTCCCCCAGATTTCCCCTGCCTTTTTTTCTTTTAATTCTCCTTTAGGTGCATGTCCTGTTTGTAAGGGATTGGGTAAAAAGGGAGAAAAAATCTGTCCTGTTTGTGAAGGAAAAAGGTTAAAAACAGAAGCCTTAGCAGTAAAGATTGGGGACAAGGACATCTTCTCTGTTTCCAATTTACCTTTAGAAGACCTAATGATTTTTTTAAAAAACCTTAATTTATCTTTTAGACAAAGACTCATTGCCTTGCCTATCTTAAAAGAAATGGAAAAAAGAATAACTCAATTATTAAATATAGGTTTAAATTATCTTTCCCTTTTCCGGAGTATCACCCAGGTATCTAGCGGTGAGTATCAACGCCTTATCCTTTCTCTGTATGTTATAAATACTCTTAGTGATGTGATTTTTGTCTTGGATGAACCCACTACTGGTCTTCATCCTAAGGAAGTAAAAAGGCTTATTTCTACTCTAAGACTGTTAAAGGCATTAGGCAATACCATAATTGTGATAGAACATGACCTTGAAGTAATCTTAAATGCAGATTATGTGATAGAACTGGGACCAGGGGCAGGAGAGAAAGGTGGAGAAATTGTTTTTGTAGGCAATCCTGAAGCATTAAAAAAAAGTCCCACACTCACAGGTCAGTATCTTTCAGGAAGAAAAAAACTTTCCCGCAAAAAACATCTACAGAAAAAAGATTATTTGGTGATAGAAGGAGCCTCTGCCCATAATCTTAAAAATATTACTGTTTCCATTCCTTTAAATTGTCTTACCTGCATTTGTGGTGTGAGTGGAAGTGGCAAAACTAGTTTAATAATCAATGTGCTTTATCAGGGATTAAAACAGAAACTTCAGGGAAAAGGAGTAAATTTCACGATAGATATAAAAGGAATAGAAAAAATAAAAAAAGTAGTTTCAATAGATGCTCATCCCATTGGAAAAACACCCAAGTCTAACCCTGCTACCTATACAGGGGTTTTTACTCATATAAGACAATTGTTTGCTCAAATACCAGAGGCCCGAGCTAGAGGTTATACTGCAGAAAGATTTAGCCTTAATGTGAGAGGAGGCAGGTGTGAGGTTTGTAAGGGAGAAGGGGTAGTAAAGATAGAAATGGGTATTTTACCAAATGTCTTTATCCCCTGTGATGCTTGCCAGGGAAAGCGATTTAATCCGGATACCTTAGAAATTATATTTAAAGGAAAAAATATAGCCCAAGTCTTAGATATGAGTGTTATAGAAGCCTATGAGTTTTTTCGCCATATACCTTCTATAAAAAAGTATCTTTATACTATGATAGAAGTAGGATTAGGGTATTTAAAACTGGGTCAACCTGCCCCTAGCCTTTCTGGTGGAGAGGCCCAAAGATTAAAATTAGCTAGAGAATTAATACCAGGAACTCAGAGAGAAACTATTTATATCTTAGATGAACCCAGCATAGGACTTCATTTAGAAGACATAAACCATTTGTTGTCTCTTTTGGATAAGCTGATTGAAAAAGGAAATACGGTTATCATTGCCGAACATCATCCCGAAATTATAAAGGCAGCAGATTATCTTATTGAACTTGGGCCTGAAGGCGGAGGAAAGGGGGGTTATTTAATAAATAGTGGCTGGATATGAATTATATTCCTGATTTTACCACATTTCTACCCGACTTTTTCGCTTTGGTTAAGTAACTAGCAGCCCTATGTAAGATTATGCCTGGAGTATCGCCTTTCTTAAAAGCGGTGACTCCGATACTAATAGTAACAACGTTGTTGAGTCCCTGCTGATGGGGTAAACTCCTTTCATAAGTGATGCGACGCAACCTCTCGGCAGCGTTTATCCCTTGTTCTAAAGGTGTATCTTGCAAGATAGCTACGAAGGATGGACCCTTATATCGGAATATAGCATCAGTAGGACGGAGGGCACCTTTCCAGAAAACAGCCAGAGTTTGAAGCAAACTATCTCCAAACCGATGTCCGTAAATGTTGTTATATTTAGTAAAGTAATCAATATCAATCATAAGGGTAGAAAAGTTTTTCCCAAATTTCTCAGCATAATAACAGGCAATAGTCAACTCCTTTTCTAGGGCAAGGTCATTCAGTAAGCCTGTTAAGGCATCGGTCATAGCCTTTTTCTTTAAGGTTTTTTGATTTTCCAAAACCCCAACCCAATTTTTGATTTTTAAAGAAAGTTCATTTAAATTCACAGGCTTGACTAAAATATCCAAAGGGGAAAAGTGCAAAAAACGCCCCTTTTGTTTTTCCTCGTCTAAAATGAGAATAATAGGTATTTCACTTAAGATTATATGGCTTTTTATCTCTTTTAATAACTCGAAACCGTCCTTGTCTGGCAGAATTGGGTCTAAAATAATTAAATCAGGGATTTTTTCAAGACAGGTACTGATTACCTTATTTCCTAAAAAAACCCATTTTGTCTCAAAATTGTGGTCTTCTAAGATAAGCAAAAGTAATTTAGCGATGCTTTCATTGTCTTCAGCAAGAACTACCTTGGAGCTTGATGCAAACATTTTTGTGAAATGAAAAAGGGGTTGGTATTTCACCAACCCCTTTTAAAGAAATTAACCTACTTCTAAACCAACAAACTTGGCAAGTGGCTTGGCCATAGGATAGGCATAGAGGAGAATCAGTTCAATAACCAGAGTATAAATAACCAGAGATTCTATCATAGCCACACCAATCAACATAGTAACCGTGATTTTACCTGAAGCCTCTGGATTTCTAGCAATACCTTCCACACTCTTTTGAATACTCCAACCTTGACCCAGGGAACCACCGAAAGCAGCGATAGCGATACCAAAACCTGCCACAAATACAGTGGTAATGAAAAACTTCAGCCCCACTGCGCTCACTTGTTCCTGAGCGAATGCCAAGCTCGATAACATTAGCACAAACATGGCTGTCAAAACAACTGCTCTTGTATTTCTGCTCATCTTTCCACCTCCTTTCTATTTTTTATAATCTGCGGCCTTCTTCCGCTTAATGTGCTTCTTCAAGTGCACCAGCAAGATACATGCTGCTTAACATAAAAAAGATAAATGCCTGCACCGCATCAGCAAAAATAAACAAAAAGTATAAAGGTAATGGAGCTAAAAAGGCACCTGCCAAAAGCATCAAAATAGCTATTACCAAATCTTCAGCTAGTATGTTACCAAAAAGACGAAAGGTTAAAGAAAGCAAACGTGCAAGGTGACCTATAATTTCAATAGGAATAAAGAGAGGAGCTAACCAAGGTATTGGACCAGTAAAGTGTTTAATATATTTAATTCCATGCTTTTTTATACCTATTGCCTCTGCCCCTAAAACAGTTACCAAAGCACAGGCTAGATTGGTATTGGGATTAGCAGTAGGTGAAAAAAGGCCAGGAGCTAACCCAAATATATTGCAGAGAAAAATATAGATAAAAATAGTCATATAAAGAGGAGCATAAGGTCTTCCTTCCTCTCCGGTTATACCTACAAAAAAATCCTCTATTCCTTTAATGATTGTTTCCCAAATTACTTGAGACCTTGAAGGATGAAAGGGATCAATTTTAGGTTTTACTAAAATAGCAAGGATGATCAAAAGGGCCATTACCAACCAACTATTTACTACTTGAGTATAATGGTGAGCAAATTCTCCTAAGCCTATTTTTTCAAAAAACCATGTTGTAAACAAAATTGGATGTTCCATTGCTACCTCCTATTTTAAAACTATTCCCTTTGTTTCCCTCAGGGCTAAATAGGTTAAATTGATTACTACTACTGAAAGCCCTAATAGTAAGCCAAATATATTCACCCAACTTTTAATAAGCACCACTAAAATAACTATTCCTGTTATAAGGAGGCGAAATAAATACTTTGCAACCATACCTTCCTTTGTCTTAGTTACCATAAGGGTCTTTACTAATGTCCGATGTAAAAAATGGAAGTTTAGATTAACTAAAACACCACCTATCAATACACCCATACTAAAACGCCAAGAAAGAAAGGGAACAGAACCAAGAAGTAAAAAACCCAAAATTATCCAATTTCTCCTTTTTAGTTTGGCTGGGATACTGTTAAAATTGCCCTCTAACATCAAATTCCCTTTTTCTTCTCCTCCCGCTCTATGCGTTTCATTATAATGAATACACTTCTGAAACCTGCAATTACTCCAAAGATCAAAAAAAGCACTAGCAAAAAGTGAGGGAAAGGCCAATTTAACTTTAACCATTTGTCTAAATAATATCCAATTGCAAGTCCAATAAAAGTGGCACATACAATTGCCACTCCAATCTGAGTAGTATATGCACCCAGCTTGGCAAACTCACGAAAAAACTCCTTTAGCTCCTTTTTCATTGAAAAATTATTCCTCTGATTATCATAGTATTAAGAAAAAGTCAACCTTTTTATTTCAAAAGTCATTGAAAAAATTTACCCACATAAAAATGACATTGGAAGCAGGATAAAGACTCCAAGATCCGTGATAACTTTAAAAGAGAACCCACAAACCTGCCTGCCTGTCCCCGCCTGCCTGCGGGCAGGGGCAGACACGGCCGTCGGGCAGGCCTGCCTGCCGTCAGGCAGGTTGGAATTTTATCCAAAAATCAATCGCGGATTTAGGGTACTTGACTATTCTTTATAATTTTTTAAAAAATCATGAATGAGGCTACATTTAAGAAAATTTAATCAGCTTTTGGAAAATACAGAAAAACAGGTCTTAAACCCAGAAGAAAAGCAAATAATTAAATCTTATTTAAATAAAATCGCTGTCCAAAAGGTGTTTAGTCTTGAAGAATTTAAAGAATTCAACACCCTGATTGGTAAAGTAAGAAAGGGATTATCCATAAAAGAAAGGGAAGAATTTGACTGGATTGCCCCTGGACTTTTGAGTTTTGCTATGGCACTGATATTAGATGAAGCGGGACCACTTTCCAGATAAAACTATGTCTCTAACCATTTTATAAAACAGTGATAATTATTCAATCAAATTTGTAAAATTATTTTAAAATGCTATATAATGAATTATTACAGCGGATGGAGGTAAAAGTAGCGATGAAGTTTAACCATAAAAAATAATGATTCAAACGGGTTTAACTAAAATTGCAAAATAAACCAAATGAACAAGATTTATCCCGAAAAATTTGCACCAGAAGAAAAGATTTTTAGCTATATCCACCCAGGGGATAAAATATTCGTGGGGACAGGGTGTGGTGAACCTCAATACCTCGTTAGTGCTCTTATAAATTATGTAAAGTCTTATCCAAAGGCTCTATTGGATACCGAGGTGTTGCAAGTATGGACCCTTGGCGTTGCACCTTACACTGACGAAAAATTCAAGCAAAATTTTCGCCATAACTCCTTCTTTATCGGAAACAACATTAGAGATGCAGTTAATAAAGGACTTGCCGATTATACACCCATATTCCTGTCAGAAATTCCTAATTTATTCTATCGTGGACTCATACCTATTGATGTAGCTTTAGTTCAAACATCTCCCCCAGATAAACATGGCTATATGAGCTTAGGTATAAGTGTTGATATTACTAAGGCTGCTGTAGAAACTGCTAAATTGGTTGTAGCTCAGGTGAATTCAAATATGCCACGAGTGCATGGGGATGGATTTATTCATATTAAAGATGTGGATTTTATAATTCCTCATGATGAGCCTATACTGGAATATAAATCTGAGGCAGATACTGAAACTGCTCAGCGAATTGGAAAGTATGTTTCAAGTCTTATTGAGGATGGAGACACTATCCAAGTGGGATATGGAAGTATACCCAATGCCATTTTGGCTAATCTTTATGACAAAAAACACCTAGGCGTCCATACAGAACTTCTTAGTGATGGAATTGTGGAATTGATGCAAAAAGGTGTTATTGATAACACGAAAAAAAACATTAATCGGGGAAAGACAATAGGCACTTTTTGTATGGGTAAAAAAGAAACTTATGAATATTTACATGACAATCCTGTCATAGAATTCAGAACCGTTGATTATACAAATAATCCTTTAATTATAGCCCAGCATGACAACATGACTGCCATAAATAGTGCTCTGGAGATAGATCTTACTGGACAGGCAAGTGCAGAATCCATAGGAAAAATATTTTACAGTGGGATAGGAGGACAGGCCGATTTTATGAGAGGTGCTGTTTTAGCGCGCAATGGTAAAACAATTCTTACTCTTCAATCAACAGCAGAAAATGGTAAGTTTTCAAGGATAGTGCCTTTCCTTAAAGAGGGAGCGGGCGTTACCCTAAATAGAGGTGATATTCATTATGTGGTAACAGAATATGGAATAGCATATCTACATGGGAAAAATATCAGAGAACGTGCTATGGAGTTAATCGCCATAGCCCATCCAAAATTTAGACCATGGCTCATTGAGGAAGCAAAAAAACTAAATCTAATATATAAAGACCAGGCATACATAACTGGAAAAGGAGGGGAATATCCTGAAGACCTAGAAACTTATAGAACTACTAAAACCGGACTTGAAATCTTTTTGAGGCCTGTAAAACTAACCGATGAGCCTTTATTGAAAGAGTTTTTCTATTCTCTATCAGATAAAAGTCTATATTATAGGTTTATGTCTCAGAGAAAAGATATGCCACATGAACGTTTGCAGGAATTTGTTGTTATTGACTATACCAAAGAAATGGTGATTTTAGCTGTGATAAAACAAAAAGGAAAAGAAAAAATTTTAGGAGTAGGACAATATACCATAGACCCCACTACGCATACTGCAGAGGTGGCTCTTGTAGTAAGGGATGATTATCAAAATAGAGGAATTGGTAGGGAAATTCTCTCTTATCTGACGTATCTAGCAAAAAAACAGGGACTTTTGGGCTTCACGGCAGAAGTGCTTCCAGAAAACACACCAATGCTTCGTCTGTTTGAAAAAATGGGATTTGAGATTGAAAAAAGAGTTACTGAAGAGGTGTATGAATTGAAGATGAGGTTTAAATAAATTTATAGGAGGCAGCAAAATGGCAGAAGAAAGGATTTATGAAGAATTTGGACAGTACATAGTGCCTTCTTCTTGGAAAGACAAAGTGTGGGACATTAAAGAATACCAAAAATTTTATGAAAATACTATTAAGGATAAAAAGGCCATTGAGAACTGGTGGGAGAAATGGGCAAATAAGCTTTTTTGGTTTAAGAAGTGGGATAGGGTTCTTGATGATAGCAATCCTCCATTTTATAAGTGGTTTGTAGGAGCAGAAACAAACTTATCCTATCTCTGTTTGGATTGGCAAATTGAGCAAGGGAGAAAGAACAAACTGGCCTTGATTTGGGAAGGAGAACCTTATGATGAAACACTCAAAAAACCCAAGGAGCTTAAAAAATTTACCTACTATGACCTTTATCAGCAGACAAACCGCATTGCCTATGCTTTAAGGGAAAAGCTGGGTGTTAAGAAGGATGAAATCTTGACATTTTATATGCCTATGATTCCCGAACTTCTCCTTTATATGTTGGCAGTGCAAAGACTTGGAGCATCACATAGTATTGTCTACAGTGGATTCAGTGCCTTGGCACTAGCTGAAAGAGCAATTGCGGCTGGCTCACGCATAATTGTTACTGCGGACGCTCTATATAGAAGGGGTAAAGTAAAACCATTAAAAGAGATTGTGGATGAAGCCGTAAATATTTGTGAAAAACGGGGGTACAATATAGAACATGTCATTGTAGTTAACAGAACAGACAGGCCAGGTATACCTTGGAAGGAAATAAAGGATATTTGGCACCACGAGTTTATTAAAGATATTCCCGAAAATGCAAGAATAGAACCAGAAAGGCTTAAATCAGATAGTATCTCTTATATCCTTTATACATCAGGCACTACTGGAAAACCAAAAGGTGTTCAACATAGCATTGGTGGTTATGCCGTGGGGTTATGTGCTACTATGAAGCTTATATTTGATATAAACGAAGAAGACATTTATTGGTGTGTGGCTGATATTGGGTGGGTCACAGGGCATTCTTATATTGTTTATGGACCGCTAATCACAGGTACTACTACCATCATGTATGAAGGTGCACCGGATTACCCTTGGCCTGACAGATGGTGGGATATTATAGAAAGATATGCGGTTACCGTATTTTATACTACACCCACGGCTATAAGGATGTTGATGAAATTCCCATTAGATCTTATAAAAAAACACGATTTGTCTACTTTAAGAATTATCCATTCTGTAGGAGAACCTATCAATCCAAAGGTATTCCACTGGTCCTTTAAGAACTTGGGGAGAGAGGATGTGGTTGCCACAAGCACCTGGTGGATGACAGAAACAGGCCAGATATTGACAGGACATTTCCCAGGTTTAGGGAAAATCTTTCCCCTTAAACCAGGAACAAATGGTTTCCCATTACCTGGCGTAAAAATGGAAGTCTTGGATGTAGATGGAAACCCTTGTAACCCTGGAGAAAGGGGTTATCTTGTAATATCTACTCCCTGGCCAAGTATGCTTACGACATTATATCAAGACCCTGAGAGGTATGTTAATGTTTATTGGTCAAGATTTACAAAAGACAATCAATGGCGGTTTTACACAGGCGATTATGCGGTAAAGGATCAAGATGGATACTTATGGGTTTTGGGAAGGGCAGATGATGTGCTTAAGGTTGCAGGTCACCGAGTAGGAACTGCTGAAATAGAGTCAGCTATGCTTACGCATCCAACGGTAGTGGAGTCTGCTTGTATCGGAAAACCACATGAGCTAAAAGGAGAAGTGCCCTGTATTTTTACTGTGCTTAAACAGGGAGTTAGTCCAAGCCCAGAGCTTGAGACAGAATTAAAACTGCACTTAAGAAAGACCATTGGCCCTATTGTGGCCTCAGATGCCATTATTCTTTTTGTGGAGACAGTCCCTAAGACAAGAAGTGGAAAGATTATGAGAAGATTACTTAAGGCAGTTATTACAGGACAGCAGTTAGGAGACATTACCACTTTGGAAGACCCAACAGCTGTTAAGGAAGCAGAAAGGGCTTATCAATATTTAAAGGCAGCAGTAGAAAGAAAAGAAGAGAAAAATTTTTAAGCCTTGAATTAGTAGTTAATATGGAGGAAGAAAATAATGAAAGTAATTTACATTGGCTCAACGGTGCCCTTTTCAGGCAAGGGACTCATCACCTTAGGAATAGGGAAATATTTTCTGGAAAAAAAATTGAAGGTCGGTTACTTTAAACCACTTGGAACTACTCCTTACCGGGTAGAAACCGATATCATTACTGACAGACTGGCCTATTTTATCTATCAGAGCTTAGGACTTAAAGATGATTTGTCTTATATATCTCCTGTTCTTTTAGATTATGAATTAATGGTAAAGGCTGTGCGAGGAGAGATAGGAGAATTAATGTCAGAGGTCAAGAAGACATTTGAAGTTATCGCCCCTAGAAAAGACATGGTTATAATAGGCGGCTCAGAAACAGTATGGCAAGGAACTTTTCTAGGGATTTCTGGAATAGACATAATAAGGGCATTAAATGCTCAGCTTATCCTTGTTGATAAATACACAGGAACGTCTTTTTTAGATAATATCACCGAAATTAAAAAAATATTGAAGGAAGATTTCCGGGGGATAATATTAAACTGTATAAAGGAAGAGCAAAGACCAGATATTACAGAGTTAATTGTTCCTTGGTTAGAAAAAAGAGAGATTCCGGTGCTAGGTCTCATACCTTATGATAGTTTCCTTAGCGCTGTAAAGGTGTCCGAATTGAATGAGAAACTAGGAGGACAACTACTTTCAGGATACCAAGGTGCCAATAACTTTGTGCAAAATTACCTTGTAGGAGGTATGGAAGTAGACAAGTTTACTGAATACCTTCGTAATTCCCTAAACCCAGGTGTAATTGTAGGGGGTGATAGGGCAGATATTCAATTAGTAGCTATTGAAGAAGGGGTAAAGTGTTTGATACTAACTGGTAATCTCATTCCCAACAATATTATTCTCTCAAAAGCAGACCAGAAGAATGTTCCCATTATTCTTGTGGGAGATGATACTTATACAGTGGCCCAAAAGGTCCGAGACATTGCTGCCCGTGTAAGTCTTAAAGAAAAAGAAAAAGAAGAAAGAGGGCTAGCACTTACGCAAAAATACCTAGATTTTAAACGGTTAGAGCAAGTTTTGTTATAAATGAATTAATTACCTTAAACTTCGCCTAACTTTTCTCACTATTACCTGATTTTCGCCAAGAAGGTCAAAAAAATTTATTTTCTCCAGAAATACCATTGCTTTTTAATCCAGAGTAAGTTTGTCTAACTGTATCCTTGGCCTGTCTGCGTGCAACGCACAGGCAGGTAGGCAGATAAAGTAAAGATATCAAAAAGCCTCTTTGTTTCTCAGACAGCCTTGTTATTTTCTTCAAAACCTTATGGTTAGGATATATAAACACCAATTCTTCAATGTCCTCAAGTTCCCACATCATCCTTTCAAAACTTATCTTTACCATTAAGCTTAAAGTCAGGATAAGGGTGAAAAGTTTGCAAAATGTGAAAATATTTATTATAGCAATAAGGTATTTGTAAAGGTAAGATGCAAAAAGTATACTTTCTCTCCCTAGGCTGTCCTAAAAACTTGGTAGATAGCGAGATTTTATCTGCCTTACTTTATGAAGCAG
>Ga0190306_1000111_pt1 | contig 32544 bp, 32 predicted proteins | sample 48700734_MG_FD_161657 | JGI IMG/M metagenome (GOLD analysis project Ga0190306, IMG submission 161657) | Hydrothermal vent sediment bacterial communities from Southern Trench, Guaymas Basin, Mexico - 4870-07-3-4_MG | ecosystem: Environmental > Aquatic > Marine > Hydrothermal vents > Sediment ... | reverse complement strand
TACTGATAATGCAAGGAGTTTCATTAACATCTAAAGCTATGGAAGAAATTGACAGGAGTAAAAGCATTATTGATTATTTCTTCACGATTGAGGATGTGATAGGCAATGAGGATGCAAGAAAACACCTCTTTAAAATCCTGAAAGTATGAAAACCGCCACTTCATATAACACGGGCTATACGGCTCGTTTCACTCGCCCAAATCCCTTTGGGACTTCGTATAGCCCGAATACATTATCGGAAATTCGGCACTGTAGAAATAAATATAACAATGAAGTATAATATTACAAGGTGAATGGTTATGATAAGTAAAAGAGACAGAGAGATTATTATCCGATGTGCAAAAAAATATGGTATTTCTGCTATTTACGTCTTTGGTTCATCATTAGATAGAAATAGTGGATATAATGACATTGACTTAGCGGTTAAGGGAATAAAGCCAGAGGTCTTTTTTAAATTTTATGGTGAATTACTGAGAAGTTTATCTAAACCTGTGGATCTTGTGGATTTATCCAAAGAATCTTTATTTAACCAAATAATTGAAGAGAAAGGGGTGAAGATATATGGATGAATTATTTCGAGAGGTCGAAGCTGAGAAAGAACATATCTTGGCTACTCTTCAGGCATTAAAGGAGGCTTTAGAGCGTAAAGAAAAGACTGTTGTGGAGTTAGCCGCTATCGCGACGTTTCTCCAAAATGCATATAACGGGATAGAGAACGTACTTAAAAGGACATTGAAACATAAGGGAATATCCATTCCTCTCTCAGAATCTTGGCACAAGGATTTATTAGATCTATCAGTTAATCATCAAATAATTTCGTCTGAACTTTCAAGGAGATTGGATGAATATCGAGCATTTCGTCATTTCTCCGTACATGGATATGGAATAATGTTAGACGAAGAAAAACTAATACCGCTTGCTGAGAAATTGCCAGATTTATGGAAAGATTTTGAGTCTGAGTTGGAGGCATTTTTAAACTCATTGGGAGGTAAGTAATACATGTGTTGCCGAACTTCCGATAACAGAGCGTATCTGGCTACAGTGCCTCGCACCTTCGCACAAATTCGGCAAAGCCGAACTTGGTATGTCCGCCAACCGTTATCCCTCAAGTGTGTTTTCTCACCTTTTAGGTGAGTGGATGTTAAGGGTTTTCTTTCAGAACAATCGCGGATTTTGGAAGGTAACAAATATTGTCACTATTAGTCAATTATTGTTTATAAGTCCAGTTAGCTGTAGGGATACCTCCTCCAGGTGCATTTTGAAAATCATTTTTGTTGGTACACGAAGGTATTTGTAATCCTGCAGGGAATGCACCAGGGACTACTGCGGCAACTCCTTGTCCAACCCAAGCAGGGTTTCTTACCCAATAGTTAACACCTACTGTGTCAGAATCATTGCCATAAACGGTATCACCGTTTAAATGTTTAACTACTATTAAACATGAAGAATTATTACCTCCATCTGTGTCTGCCCTAAGGATAATCCCACTCCCTACAGTAATGGGTACCGCACTGATTATATTCTGAGAATTTTGGCCAGTAATCATAGCTCCTGATGTTTTGGCAGTAGCACTAGTTAGAGGACCTCCTAGGATAGTGCCTATACCACTCCCTCCAGGAGGATTGGATAAAGTGGCTCCAAAGGCACTCACCCCATAACATTGAATTTCCTCAACCAGGACCGCTTGGGCATTTTTGACTATATTTAACTGAGCAAGTGCAGAAGCATTTCTGGCTATTATTACATAAGCTTTATAGGAGGCAACAGCTAAAGCAGCAATAATGCTCATGATAGCTATTACTACTATTAGCTCAATTAAGGTAAATCCATTCTTAGGCAGATATGGCATCATTACTGTTTTCAAGCAAAAACTGTTCCAAAATAAGTAAATTATTAAAACAGGACTTTCCCGTCTTTAAGATAATAGGGAGTGTGATAGGGATTTTGAGGTATTTCCTTGATAATTCCCTTATCTATTAATTCTGACAAAGTGTGAGGAAGGTGTCCAAATATCATTTTATATCTTTCTACTGCTTTCTCCAAAATTAACACCCCTTGCAAGGCATCAAGCCTTTTTTTGATACTCTTCTTTGCCTCTTCACTAACCACCTTTGAATACATATCAGAGAGAAAGGCAATCGCTGTTTCTGTTTTTCCACCTTTGTAAGCAATTTGAGCGGCTAAAGTAGCGATAAATGGATTATCAGATATTTTAGCGGCCTCAAACAAGTACTTGGAGGCCTGAGCATAGTCTCTCAAGAAAAAGAAATAATTGAATCCAATGTAATAAGGTAAGGTCCAATCCCATGTCCGATAAGAAAGCCCTTTTTTTAAAAAGGCAATAGCCTTCTCAGGAGATTCAGCCTCCCAAGGGAAAAATGCCTGCACCAGCCAATAAGGGTCTTTAAAATAGGGGTCAAGCACCCTGGATGCCTCTAAAACAGAATAAACATAATTCCATTCTTGTTCAGAAAATTTGCTTATAGCTTCTGCTTCTTGATATACTAAAGACTTTATAAATAGAAAATCAGCCCCTAAGTTTTTAAATTCCCCCCAAGTCAGTTTTAACACAGCAGGTGGTATGACTTTAGGAGGAGAGTTTTCTTTTGTTAAAACCAAGGGTTTTGTTCCTGCCAAATTTTTAATGATTATAAAATAACCTAAAATAAGAAAGACAAGAACAAATTTTTTCATCCCAAATCTTTTTTTTGAAAAATAATTATAGTCAAGGTTAATAATATAGCTATATAAAACCATGCATAAATAGAGACTTTTAATATATAACCTAAATGGATGTGCAAGCCATGAGCCGCCACTTTTTTTAAGTCAAAGTAAGAAAGATTGGGAAACACCCAGGAGGCAAAATTCACTATATGTTTGATCACACCTGGGTGAGAAGAAACCATTTCCTTCACCACGGCAGTACTTTCCCCAATAATATAGGTCATAAGACTGAAGGTAGAAACAATAAACCCTTTAGAAGAAATACTCCAGAAAAAAAAGATTACAGACAAAAGGACTAAGAAAGAAAGGAAACTGAAAACCAGTGCCAAAAAAATCTTTGCCCAGGAGAAATTCAAAGGGATATAGGCTTTATAAAGGGTCATAAATAATTTTATCAATAAACAAGAAAGTATTCCTAATATTACCATACAGGCAAGTAATATGAAAAATAGACCAAAGAATTTTCCTAAAATATATTGCGCGCGGGATACGGGAGAAGAAATAGGAAAATAAACAGTTCTTTTATCTAAGTCTCTATTTAACATGGGAATACATAAGAAAAATAAAATTAATAATCCAGTTAAAGAAGTACCAGAAAGGGCAAAATCAATTCCTACCTTCACTACATCTATGGCAAAGAAGTCAGCAAATAATAAACTAACTGCTGCCACAAATATAAAAAACGAGATAATGCCATATAGAATACGGTGTTTGATGCCTTCTTTAAAAGCCAACCAGGAAATCCAATAAACTTTACCCATGGTCTTTAGTAACAGTTAAAAACGCTTTTTCTAAACTACCATATTTATTTAAAATGTTTTCGGTATTATCTACAGACACCAATTCACCCTGATTTAAAATGCCTATTCTGTCACACACCCTCTCAATGTCATTTAAGATATGTGAACTAAAAAAGATGGTTTTTCCTTGCTGTTTCAGACTTAATAGGAGTTCTAAAGCCTCATACCGCATAAGGGGGTCAAGTCCACTAAAGGGTTCATCTAAGATAAGGATTTCAGGGTCATTAATTAGGGCCAGGGCAAATCCTGCTCTTTGGACCATACCTTTAGAAAATGTCCTTAAGGGCCTTTTTTTTACCTGGAATAAATTCACCCTAGAGAGTATCTCATCCATGCGTTTTTTTATTTGCTGTGCGGTTAATCCACAAACCCTGCCTTTAAATAATAATAATTCTTGAGGACTGAGATTATCATATAAATAGGGATTTTCCGGTAGATACCCCAGATATTTGCGCACCTGAGGATTGCTTACCGGCTGGCCATTTATCCTCACTTCACCCTTGTCCGGAAAGATAAAATTAAGTAAGATCTTTATAGTGGTGCTCTTGCCGGCTCCATTTGGACCTAAAAAACCAAAGACTTCACCTTTTTTAATCTCCAAAGAAAGCCCCTTTAGCACCTGTTTCTTTCTCCTCAAACCTTCCTGATATGACTTAGTGATTTGTTTAAAAACAATAAGGCTCATTGCTGTCTTAATTTCTTTCTAAAAGACCAATAACCCATTTACCATTTAAATGATAGAAAAGCAAAGATCATGCCAATTTTGAGCCAAGAAAGATTTTTTAACTGGATTCACTTTTTTCAATCTTTATGGCTTCTTCTATCAACATAATAGGAATTTCTTCCTTAATGGGATAAAATAATTTGCACTTATCACATATTAGGCCTTCCCCATGAGGAGTGTTCTTTTCATATCTCAAGTCTCCTTTACACTTAGGGCAGGCTAAGATTTTAAGTAATTCGGGACTAATAGGCATGTTATTACCCCCTTAATTTTTTATATATAGTTTGGATCCATTCCCACTCTGCTTCCAGTCCTTCAGGTAATTTTATTTTGGGTTTATAACCCAAAATATTTTGTGCCTTGGTGATGTCAGCGGCAGTATGACGCACATCGCCTTTTTGCACAGGCTTATAAATAATCTTTATCTCCTTGCCTGTAATTTTGGAGATAAGATCAACTACCGTGTTAAGATGAGTTTGAGTGCCTCCGCCAATATTAAATACCTCACCTGGATGAAGATGATCCATGACTGCTAGATGGATATCAATAATGTCTGAAATATAAGTGAAATCTCTTGTTTGCTTTCCGTCTCCATAAATTTCTATTGGTTCTCCTAAAAGAGCTGCTTTTAAAAAACGATGAAAGGCCATATCTGGCCTTTGACGTGGTCCATATACAGTAAAATATCTTAAAGCTACTGTAGGAACATCAAAGTTTTTATGATAAAGATAGCACAAATGCTCTCCAGCCAGTTTAGTGAGTCCATAAGGGGAAACAGGTTGCAAATAGACCTCTTCTGGAGTGGGTAAAGTATTGGTATCTCCATAAACAGAGGAAGAGGAGGCATAAACAAATCCCTTAAGTTTCACATTCTTACTAGCTTCTAATAATTTCTGAGTAGCCAAGATATTATTTTGAATATAAATTTCAAAATTTTTACCCCAACTAGCCCTCACTCCTGCCTGGGCTGAAAGATGAAATACCCAGTCTATCTTTTTTAAGATGGATTTCAAATCTAAATGAAGTAAGTCTGCTTCTACAAAATTGAAATTTCTATTTTGCCTTAAATTGGCCAGATTTGCTTTTTTTAATTCTTTAGAGTAATACTCAGTAAAACAGTCTATACCAGTTATTTGGTAACCTGCTTTCAATAATGCCTCTGCTAGGTGTGAGCCAATAAAGCCAGCTACCCCGGTAACCAAACATCTCATTGATATTTCCTCACTGCCTCTATTACTTCTTCCACCTCAATTCTTTCCAAGCAGTCTTTAGTAACACAGTATTTCTTGAAACAAGGTTGACAGGGAAGTGCCTTATAAATCACCGTGTGACATTTACCAAATGGTCCTGTTCGCCAAGGAGCAGTAGGGCCAAATAAGGCAATGACTGGCGTCCTAGTAGCTGCTGCCAGGTGCATAGTGCCTGTATCTATAGAAATGACTAGTTTAGCCTTTTTGTATAGAGAAATCAAGGTATTTAAAGAAGTTTTCCCTGCTAAATTGATGCATTTACTAAGCCCATGGCAAATATTATGAATATAATTTCTATCTTTTTTTGTGCCGGTAAATACTATTTTATATCCTAAGACAGAAAGTCTTTGGGCCAAGTTGCGCCATTTTTTCTGAAACCACATCTTACTTTCCCAGCGGGCGATGGGGTTAATAACAATATAAGGAGATGGAATCCCAAGATTAGAATTTATTTGGAAAGGAAGAGGAAAAACAATATGCTCTAAGTCTACAGGCACATTGGCCAATTTTAGCAATTTTAAATACCTAATGACTGCATGTTGGTTATAATCAACCTTAAATTTTTTGGTTAATACTATATGACTACCTTCATGACCATTGGCAAATCCTATTTTTTCCTTTCCTTTAGCTAGAAAAGTGATAATGGCACTCTTTAACAAACCTTGAAAGTCAAAAATCATATGGTATTCCCCAAGCTGGTGTTTAAAAGCTTTAAACTCCTTAATTGCCCTAATCCACTTTCCCTTCTTTAACTTCTCTGGCCAACCATATCGCTGATAGACAATAATTCTGTTAAGATAAGTATGCCCCCAAAGTAATTCCCTTCCTACTTCTTCAGTAACCCAATCAATTTGGGCTTGAGGATAAGCCATTTTCAGATTATGAAGAGCAGGTAAGGTATGGATAATATCTCCTAAAGAGCTTAATTTAACGATCAGAATACGCATCCTTTATAATCCATTGGGCGGCCTGGTATAAATTCTGGGCTATGAAATGGGGTTTCAGGGGATGATTTGGGGCAATGTATCTTAATTCTCCTTTCCCATAACCGGTTAATATCAGTATTCCTTTAGCCCCTACATTATGAGCAAGTTCTATATCTTTAAATCTATCCCCAACCACATAGGATTTATTTACTGCCAAATTAAAGTCTTTTTGAGCTTTATAAATCAAGCCTGGTTTAGGTTTTCGGCATGAGCAATCTTTTTTATATAAAGATACACTGGCTTGGGGATGATGTGGACAATAATAGATAGCGTCCAAAGTAGCATCCTCTTTGCGTAATCTTTCTTGAAGAATCTGATGGATTTCCTCAATTAACTCTATAGGAAAATATCCTTTAGCTACACCAGCTTGATTACTAACCAAAATCACTTTAAAATTATTTTTTTTAAGTAATCGAATGGCCTCTGGCACCTGAGGTAAGATGATAAATCTGTCGGGATGGTTAATATAACCCATTTCTTCATTAACAGTGCCGTCCCTATCTAAAAACACTGCCTGATTGGACATAGTTGAGGTTTAAAAGAAAAATCAGTATCTGTCAATATAGAGTATATTCTGCTAATAAGGCGCTGGGGAGATTGACTTTATGTCCAAACTTTGTTACTTTCATATTAAATAAAGCTAGGAGGTAAAAATGCGTTTCTTAAAATACACTATGGTGTCTTTCTTATTCTTTATATGTGGGTGTGGGTTTTTGATAGGAGCAGGCGTAGGTGGAGGAGCAGGACTGGCTGGATATAAGTTTCTTGAAGGTAAATTAGAAATAGAATACATTGCACCTTATGAAAGAGTCTGGCAGGCTACCAAGTTAGCCCTTAAAGACACGGGAATTCGTATAGAAAGAATGGAAAAGGATGCCATTAATGCTGAGATTAAGGCGAGAAAGGCAGACGGTAAAGTAGTTACTATTAAGATTAAAAATAAAGCTACCGGTATGACTATAGTCTCTATCAGGGTGGGAATCTTTGGTGATGAGAATGCATCTTTAATCATCAAAAAAGCCATAGATAAAAGGCTTGGAATACGTAGTAAAAACTAGTTTTAAGCAGATAACATTCCTTTCTCTAGAACCAATTCAAAGGCAGAAACTGGCTGTTCTGTGTGCAGGATTCTCCTTTTTAAACCTTTCCTCAAACTTTGTAGCCGTATAAGAAACAGCAGTATATTTCTTAAAAAACCTCTATATCAAGCCTCTTTCGAAAATATGCCTTTAATTTTTCTCTAACCCTTCTTCTAGTAGGAGGGAAAATGAATAAAAACCCCAAACTATCTGTAATAAAACCCGGAGTTAGCAGTAATACCCCACCGATTAGAATAAGAAGACCCTCTATTAAGGTATCACTTGGAAGCTGACCCATACTCAGTTCAGTTTGAAGGCGGATTAATATTTGCCATCCCTGTGTTTGGGCAAAATAGGCTCCAAAAACTGCAGTAAATAAAATGAGCAAAATAGTAAACATTACACCTAAACGAGACCCTACTTCTATAATAACTGCCAACTCAAGAATACTGACCAAGGTAAAAAGGAGAAAAAGTTTAAGAAATGTCATCTTGTTTTTTTATTTCCTCCCAAAGTGCATCCATTTCTTCCAAAGAGGCATTTTGAATGGATTTTCCTTGTCTTTTGAATTCATTTTCCATAAGTTTAAAACGCCTCTTAAATTTTTTAATAGTTTGGCGAAGGGCATCTTCAGGCTGGATCTTCAATAATCTGGCTACATTTACCCAAGAGAAAAGAATATCACCCAATTCTTCCTTTATTTTTTCAATATTGTTGGTATTTAACGCCCTTTTAAACTCCTGCGTTTCCTCGGCTACCTTTTCTAATACACCTTCTAACCTCTCCCAGTCAAATCCTACCTTGGCTGCTTTTTCCCCAATTTTATACGCAAGAGTCAAAGCAGGAAGTGCTTTAGAAATACCATCCAAAACCGAATTGCGTTCTGGTTTTTCACTGTCTTTTATTTCCTCCCAACGGGCACGGATTTCTGCTATGTCGTTGGTTCTTATATCCCCAAATACATGAGGATGACGCCGTATCATCTTTTCGCTTACCAAATCAATTACTTTTTCTAAATCAAAACACCCCTGTTCTTTGTAAATATGGGCCAAAAAAACTAAAATAAAAAGCACATCCCCCAGCTCCTCTTTTACCTCTTCGGTCTTTTCCTCTTCAATGGCCTCAATGAGTTCATAAACTTCTTCTAAAAGATATTTCTTCAGGGTCTGAGATGTCTGTTTTTTATCCCAAGGACAACCGTGCTTACCCCTTAATGAGGCCACAATTTGCTCAAGTTTAGATATTTCTGCCACCTATTTTCTCCAGAGATAAGTGTAGTCTTTTAGAAACCTTTGCCACCATCCACTGGTTTAGTTTGGTAATATAAGGATAAGTGTAAGATTTATGTTTCCATTTAGATGGGAGTGGATAAAATATATTCAGTATCATAAGGATAATAGTAGCCATTACAAACCCCTTAATAATGCCTATCAACACCCCTAATAAGTGGTCTAATGGTTTAAATACTCTAGTTTGAAAAATAAAACCTAGGAGAAAACCTAACAAATAAGAAAGGATAACAGCAATTAACAAAATTATTACTACACTCCCTATATAGGCCACCAGGGGGGGTAACCAGTGTTTTAAATAACTAGCTCCTTGTAGAGTATAATGTCCGGCCAGCCAGAAACCTATAATAAGAAATAGAAAAAAATAGATACTTTTAATAAAACCTCTTATCCCGTCTATGATTACAAAAATAGCTATTAAGCCAAAAACCAAAATATCTATAAAATTCACGAGTTAAACATAATGAAACTAGAAGAAAAAAGCAAGGGGAGCAAGTTGCCTTCTCTTGACTTTATCCATGACCTTGATTACAATTTTTACTAAAAAGGAGGAGGGTATAGATGTTCTTTTTTGACCCTTTATATTTTATAATTTTAGCACCAGCCTTTATTTTATCAATGATAGCCCAGATATGGGTAAAAAGTGCCTATACTAAATATTCACAAGTTTTTAATTCACGGCGGATATCAGGGGCAGCGGCGGCTGATTATATGTTGAAGACAAAGGGGATTACTGATGTAAAAATAGAACTAGCTTCTGGTTTCTTGGGTGACCACTATGACCCCAGGAATAAAACCTTAAGATTGTCAGCGGATAATTATAACGGTCAGAGCATTGCTGCGGTAGGAGTTGCCTGTCATGAAGCAGGCCATGCCATCCAGCATGCCTATGGTTATGCACCATTGAAGTTACGTACAGCCTTAGTGCCTATAACTATGCTGGGGTCAAATCTAGCTTGGCCTTTACTTCTAGTGGGTTTCCTTTTTCATGCGCTTTCTTTAATTAAATTGGGTATTTTATTTTTCTCTGGAGCAGTTCTCTTTCAGTTAGTAACTTTACCTGTAGAGTTTGATGCTAGCCATCGGGCCTTAGTGGCTATTAGAGAGACGGGATTATTGCGTGGAGAAGAAGTAACAGGGGCAAAAAGGGTATTACAGGCAGCTGCTATGACCTATGTGGCTGCTGCTGCAGCGGCCATCTTACAGTTAATTTATTTCTTGTTGAGGGCCGGATTATTAGGGAATCGTGAAGATTAATAGGAATCTTTAAAACTTCCATCTTCTCCAAAAATCAGTTTTAAAGAGCGGGGGTCTTGACGGTTACCATCAAGGTTTATATCAAATAGCTTTCAAGGGGAAAAATGAATATTATTATTGTAGGAGCTGGAGAAGTAGGTTTTCATATTGCTCATAAGTTATCCAGAGAAAATGACATAGTTATAGTGGAAAAAAAACCGGAAAAAATTAAATATATTTCTGAACATCTGGATGTAGGCGCTGTTCTAGGTTCGGGAAGCAATCCTGCTGTCTTGGAAGAAGCTGGGATAAAATCAGCAGACATGTTAATCGCGGTAACCGACAGTGATGAGACTAATATATTAGCCTGTCTGGTAGCCAATTTTATATCTCCTCATATTTCCAAGGCATCGAGGATAAGAAATCCAGAATTTATCAGATACGAAAACCTTTTGGGCCGAAGTTTTTTGAATATAGACTTAATTATTAATCCCGAATTAGAAGCAGTTAAATCCATCTTAAAACTCCTAGAGGTGCCTGGGGCTTCAGATGTTGTGGATTTTGCAGGAGAATTAGTCAGAATTATAGGTATTAAAGTAGACTGGGAGCAACTGGTGGGAATAAAATTGAAAGACTTAGAGAAGAAAGTCTCCCACAAGTTACTTATTGTAGCTATAGTGCGTAATGGTCAATTGATTATTCCTACAGGGGAGGATAAAATATTACTTAATGACTTAATTTATGTGATAAGTAAAGGAGAGAAAACCTGCCATATATTAGAAGCGTTTGGGAAAGAAACTAAGCCGATAACAAAAGTCCTAATTGTTGGAGGTGGAATTGTAGGTGTAACTTTGGCCTTTGAATTAGAAAAAAGAGGCATCCAAACTAAAATTATTGAAAAAAACCCTGAACACTGTGCCTATTTAGTAGAAAAATTGGAAAAAACTACGGTTTTAGAAGGTAATGGCACTGACCTAACACTCCTTAGAGAAGAAAATATCCAAGAGCTTGATTATGTGATCACAGTGACCGGAGAGGAAGAACAAAATGTAATGATTTCTTTGTTGGCAAAAGCCTTGGGGGCAAAAAGAACATTAACTCGTATAAATAAAACCAGTTACTTGCCTATAATCTCGGCCATAGGTTTAGATAATATTGTAAGTCCTGCCTTATCTGCAGTGAGTGCTTTACTCAAACATATGTTTCAAAAAAAAGTGCTCTCAGTTATGCCTCTAGGAGAAGACTTACAAGCTATTGAAGTAATGACTACCACGGTTTCTAATATAATTGAAAAACCTCTAAAAAAATTAAAATTTCCTAAAGGAACTATTGTAGGAGCCATTGTAAGAAACAAAAATGTTATTATTCCATCAGGAGAAACTGTAATTCTGCCAGAAGATAGAGTGGTTATTTTTTCTACCACAGAGGCTATACCTAAAGTAGAAAAATTTTGGCGTTAAAGAAAATGCGACTCCTTTATGTCTTCCACTTAATATCTATTTTAGCCTTTTTTCTTGGAATTGCTATGCTAGCTCCCTTATTGGTTTCTATCATTTATAAGGATGGAAGCCATTGGGCATTTATCAAAGCTATCCTATTAACTACATTTACTGGTTCAATGGGCTATTTCTTCTTAAAACGCCATAGAAACGCCGAGCTTTCCCATCGGGAAGGCATAGCTATTGTGGCTATAGGATGGCTAGCTGCTGGGATTTTTGGTGCCTTACCCTATATATTCGCCAATGTATTTGATAGCTTTGTCAACGCCTTTTTTGAATCTGTCTCAGGTTTTACTACTACAGGTGCTAGTGTCTTAAATGAGATAGAATCTTTATCCCATAGTATCTTATTTTGGAGGAGTCTAACCCAATGGTTAGGCGGGATGGGTATTATTGTCCTTTCTATAGCCATTTTGCCCTTTCTGGGTGTGGGAGGTATGCAGCTATATAAGGCAGAAGCACCCACGCTGATGGTAGACAAGTTAAGACCAAGAATTTCGGAAACAGCCAAATCTTTATGGAAAGTCTATGTATTCATCTCACTTTGTGAGATTTTCTTATTATCAACCGGCGGTATGGATTTCTTTGATGCATTATGTCATACCTTCACTACCATGCCTACCGGAGGATTTTCCACTAAAAATGCCAGTATTGCTCATTATAAAAGTGCTTATTTTGATGGTATTATAATTTTCTTTATGCTCTTGGCAGGCATAAATTTTTCTCTACATTATCGAGTGTTAAAGGGTGAGGTAAGAAGTTTTTTTAGAGACACAGAGCTTAGATTTTTTTTATTTATAATCAGTGTATTTATCATCCTGGTTAGTTTTAATATATATAACCATTACCATAACATTTTAAAAACCATTCGTTATGCAAGTTTCCAGGTTTGTTCCATAATTACTACCACTGGATATACCACTGCTGATTTTGATACCTGGCCTACTCTATCTAAAATCATTTTATTAACTTGCATGTTTTTAGGGGCTTGCGCAGGCTCTACCGGCGGAGGAATAAAATGTGTACGTCTTTTGTTATTATTGAAATGTGGTTATAAAGAAATATTTAAACTCATTCATCCCCATGCAGTAACCCAAATTAAACTGGGTAAAAAGGCTATACCTTCAGATGTAATAAGTGGGGTAATCGGCCTTTTTGTCCTCTATATATCATTGTTTATTGTTTTTTCTATGTCCCTTGCCGCCATGGGTATGGATTTTATCAGTTCTATAGCAGCGGTAGCGGCTACCATGGGGAATATAGGTCCTGGTTTGGCTATGGTAGGACCGGTAAAAAATTATGATTTAGTGCCTTATTTTGGGAAATGGGTGCTTATTTTATGTATGCTCTTGGGTAGACTGGAGATTTATACTATTATAGTGTTATTCACACCTGAATTTTGGAGAAAGTAGATTGTTCCAAAAGATTTTAGAAATACCCAAAAACCTATCTCCGCCAGCCATCCTTGCCCTTTCTTTTATTATTTTAATCTTGATGGGCTCGGTATTACTCTATTTACCTTTTGCTCATGTAGGAAAACTTTCTTACATTAATTCTTTATTCACGGCCACTTCTGCTGTATGTGTGACAGGATTGACAGTAGTGGATACCGGGACAAAATTTACTTTCTGGGGACAGTTAATCGTTCTTTTTCTTATCCAATTAGGAGGATTGGGATTAATGACCGTTTCTACTGTGGTTTTATTCCTTCTAGGTAAATCTCCATCTATTAAAGACCGTCTAGTGCTGCAAAATAGCTTCACTTACTCTCCTACTAAAGATATTCTCTCTCTGGTAAAAGCGATTTTAATATTCACCTTTGCTACCGAATTAATTGGAGCCTTTATTTTAGGAACCTATTGGCAGCATTTCTATCCCTTATCTAAAGCCATTTTTTACGGCATTTTTCATGCCATCTCTGCCTTTTGTAACGCTGGCTTTTCATTATTCACTACCAACTTAGAGGAATTTAGTGCAAACTACACAGTAGTATTGACCATTGCTTCTTTATTTATTCTAGGAGGCTTGGGATTTCTTGTTATTTATGAAATTTTCCTGTGCCTTTATGCCAAAAAAACTCTCCTTTCCCTCCATGCTAAACTCACTCTTATTACCAATCTCTATCTCATCCTAGGAGGAACAGTCTTATTCTTTTTCTTTGAGAAGTCAAATGTCCTCAATGGGTTTTCTCTCACCTATAAGATTATCAATTCCTTTTTTCAGGCGGTAACTCCAAGGACTGCCGGTTTCAATACCTTACCTATTGCCCATTTAACAGATGCCACCTTATTTTTACTAATAATTCTAATGTTTATTGGAGCCTCACCCGGTTCATGTGGTGGAGGAATAAAGACCACTACCTTTGCGCTATTTTTAAGTTTTATTAAAAACAAACTTCAGGGTCGTGAAAAGGTGCATATTTTATTTCGCACCTTACCTAATGAAACTGTGCAAAGGGCCATCACGGTGGTCAGTGTCTCTGGTATTTTAGTAGTGGTTTGCACTATCCTCTTACTTTTAACCCAAAGGTATGGGATCCCTCATGGGGCAGGCAATGGCGGCTTTTTAGAATACCTCTTTGAAGTTGCTTCTGCCTTTGGCACAGTGGGTCTGTCAACGGGGAAAACACCTACTTTGAATAGTTGGGGAAAGATTACCCTCAGCCTACTTATGTTTATTGGCAGAGTGGGTCCCTTGACAGTGGCCCATTTGGTTAAAATGGAAAAAGTAACCCCACCCTATCAATATTCAGAAGAAAATGTTATGGTGGGCTAGGAGGTAAAATGAGAGTAGCTATATTCGGTCTGGGTATCTTTGGAAGTAATGTAGCCAAATCACTTTTTGAAAAAAAACATGAGGTCATTGCCATCGATAGAAGAAAAGACTTGGTGCAAAAGGCACAGGAATACACTACTCAAGCCATTGTTGCCGATTGCACTGAGCGAGAACTGTTGAAAAATTTGGGTTTGGATAAAGTAGATTTAGCAATAGTAAGTTTAGGTAGCAATCTCAGTGCCAGTATCTTATTAGTGCTTTATTTAAAAGAACTAGGGGTGGAACAAATTATTGTCAAGGCCATAAACGAAGACCATCAGAAGATATTACAATTAGTAGGGGCAAATAAGGTAGTTTTCCCAGAACGGGATGCCGCCATAAAGTTAGCAGCTAGTGTAGATACTCCAAATCTAGTAGACTACCTTCCTCTTTCAGAAGACTATCAAGTAATGGAGATAGTTGCTCCTCAGGCATTTAAGGACAAAACCTTAGGTGAGTTAGACCTTCGCCGTCGCTACGGCATTCAAGTAATTGCTGTGAGAGAAGCAGGATCAGAACAGGTTAATCTCCTGACCTCGGCTGAATTTAAAATCAAAGAAGGAGACATGCTGATTATCTTAGGACGTACTGAAGATATAGAAAAATTCAAAAAAATGGCAGGTGGTTAAATTCCTATAGCTTCTTTGGCCTCTTCTAAAGTAGTAGTAGCGACTGAACGCGCCTTTTTTATACCTGCATCAATAATATCCTTTAATTCCTCTAAATGCCCCTGATAATATTGCCGTTTTTCCTGTAGAGGGGCCAAACCATTAATCAGATTTTCAGCCAACAATTTCTTACACTCCACACAACCTATACGGGCTTTTTTGCAATCTTCCTCTATCTGACTTACTTTTTCAGGCGATGTATAAAGTTTATGGAAAGAAAAGACATTACAGATATCAGGGTGACCAGGGTCTGTTTTTCTTAAACGCGTTTTATCTGTAAACATCTGGAGTGTTTTCTCTCTTATCACTTTTGGAGGGTCAGATAGATAAATGGCATTATGATAACTCTTGCTCATCTTACGACCATCAATGCCTAATATCTTAGGCATTTCTGTTAGGATAGGCTCTGGAATAGGAAAGACTTCTTTATATAAATAATTGAACCTACGGGCAATCTCACGGGTTATTTCCACATGGGGCAATTGGTCCACACCTACAGGCACAAAGTTAGCCTTATATATTAGAATATCTGCTGCCTGAAGCACTGGATAGCCAAGGAAGCCATAGGTATTTAAGTCCTTTTCCACCAATTCTTTTATTTGTTCCTTATAGGTAGGATTCCTTTCCAACCAGGGGATAGGAGTAATCATAGAAAAAATTAAATGTAATTCTGCATGTTCAGGTAATTTAGACTGAATAAAAAGAGTAGATTTATTGGGATCAAGGCCCACACTTAACCAATCTATCAACATTTCCCAAATGAACTCTTTGATAAAATTTGTTTCTTGATATTCACTGGTTAAGGCATGCCAATCAGCAACAAAAAAGAAACATTCATACTCCTCTTGTAATCGTTTCCAATTGGTCAATGCCCCATGAAGGTTACCTAAATGAAGCTTACCTGTAGGGCGCATACCGCTTAAAACTCTTTTTTTCAAAACAACCTCCCCTTGAAAACCTGTGGTTTAAAAGCACAAATGTTTTAAGGTGTCAAGTGTGGAGATTGAGAGACCTTTTTGAGGGAAAAATAGGACAGAAAAAAAGTAACCGCATTCCTGAACACAAATAGGAGAAATTAGTTCCTTTATAAGATATTTCGCTTTGGTCTCTTTTAAAAATTGCAATAAATCCATATATCTTCTTTCATTTGGTTTATAAGGAATAAAAAGAAAAATAGAAGAATCTACCTGTTTGTTAATAATATTTGGCATCACCCCTTCCCAAACTTCCAAGAAATCATCATAGGGGTCTAGAAAAATAAGGTCATAGGCATTGGGTTGAGTTAATATTTCATATCCATCTTTCAGGAATAAAGAGGGTTTTTGAAAAAATACTTCATATGCCTTAAGGGCCTGGGGATTTTTATCGTAAAAATCTATAGTATATGATTTCTTTTTCTTTGTGCACAGAAGCTTTATTAAATGAGCACTACCTGCATATTGGCCATTTTGTAAATAAGGCCTTTGAAGTTTATAAAGAAAGGAAGTTTTTAATCTTTCCTCAAAATACAAAACAACCTTGGGTGAAGTTTGGTAAATAGGAAATCCACAAAATGTATCAGCATATCGGAAATAGGTGGTTTTCTTTAATAACTCATCAGTAATAGTCAATAACCAACTATGTTTTAAAATATCTCCCAGGTTACCAGAAACATATTTCAATTTTGGGCTTTTTTTCTTGGAATGTGGCGCAAATATATAAAAAGGGGCAAAACCATGAACCTCTTCTTCCAAGGAGAGTTTATAAAGTAGGTGATAATCTTTTATATAAAGAAAGGCCATGAGAGCACAGATAAGAGCATCCAAGGCACCGTCTGTTTTTATCTCTTTGGGTGAAATGGCAAAATCTATATTTAATAACTGAGGGACATAGGTAAAAACTTTATTGGTCAATTGGCGAAGATATTTAAAAGAAGTCTTGTATTTTTTCAAAGATTCGCTTTTTTCCTTCAATATAAAAAAAAGAGAACTCCTGGGATGAGTTTCAATGAGGGCACCTACATAAGGGAGTATCAAAGAAGCTAGTTGTTGAGCCCTTAAAGGAACAGCCTGCATGGAATTTGGTGATTGAACCCAGTTTTTGATATCTTTATCTAAAAGACATCTCAATTCTATGTCACATAATCTCCATTTTTTTGTCTGGGGAGTAAAGCTTAAAGGGGCGTCTATGGCACAACATATGAAATCTTTATTTTTAACCAAATTTACTATTTCTGAAAGGGCCTCTATTTTATATGGTGGTCTTGACCAAAAAATTCTTTTTTTATCTTCTTCCCAGACTAATTCACAAACCCATGAATTTTCTGCCCCAGCAATGTCTATTCCTAAAAATCTTAATGAATTCATAATTAAACTTAAACACAATTAAGATTTAATGACAAGTTTAGATTACCACAGGAATATACTGGCCACAAAAGGGGCATGTGTTTTGGGTGAGATAGTTTTCAACCACTTGCCATCCGTGTCTTTTTATAAGTAAGCTATAACAATGTGGGCAGTAAGTATTCTCTCCACGATGACCAGGAATATTTCCTATATAAGGAAAAAGCACCCCTTTTTTCTGAGCTAAAGTATATGCTTGCTCTAATATAGAAATAGCAGTAGGGGGTTTATGATAATTATAGGCAGGAAAATAACGGGTAAAATGAAGTGGGGTCTGTGGACCTAAATATTTCAGATGTTTTTCTACAATTTTTTTAATCTTTTTTAATTCATCATTTAAACCACTGACTATTAAATGCACCATTTCTACATGCATTCCCATTTCTTTAGCCGCCTTAGCATTTCGCCAGATAACTTCTTCTCTGGCCCCTAAATATTCTTTATAGACCTGTTTATCACCTTTTATATCTATATTTATGGCATCCATTCCTGCCTCTTTAAGTAATTTTAAGGCCTCAAGGGTCATATAACCATTAGAAACAAAGGTATTATAAAGCCCCTTTTTCTTAGCCAATTTGAACACATCTAAGGCATATTCAAAAAGCACAGTAGGTTCCTGAAAACTAATACACAATCCATCTGTTTTTTCTTGTTGGGCTATCTCCACCATAAGCTCTGGTTCTATAAAACGGGCAGAACCTGGGTTAGGGGCATTTTTTGAAAGATGCCAGTTTTGACACCAAGGACAGTCAAAATTACATGACCAGGTGGAAAATGTTAGTGCCTTTGAACCAGGATAAAAATGAAAAAAAGGCTTTATTTCAATAGGTCTAGCCTCAAGGGCACTGATGTCTCCATAAACTAAGGTATAAAGACAGCCATTTATGTTTTTTCTTGTTTTGCAAACCCCCGTTTTTCCCTCTTTAATCACACATCTCCTTTCACATAAAACACAGCGGGCTTGTCCTTCTTTTATTTCTTCCTGAAGGATTGCCTTTTTTACTGTAGGATAATTCATAAACGTTAATTTAACATAAAATGACACATTGCAAAAATCGCTTCCAATTTTAGTTTTAAAGATAATAAAATACCTGTCTGCCCCTGCCCGACAGCAGGCGGGCCTGCCCGACGGCAGGCGGGGACAGGCAGACTTGACAAAATTTTAAAAAAAAGGTTTAGTACCTATTATACCTTTGACTGGGATTATAAAGATGGCAAATTATTCTACAAAGGAATTTTTGAGAAAAATTGGAGTCTCTGAATCTACTTTGAGAAGATGGCTCTCAGAGAATAGAATTCCTCAATTGAACAATGTAAAAAGGGATTGGAAAGGCTGGAGAATCTGGCAAGATGAACATGTTGAGGCAGTCTTGGAATATAAAAATAGGAAGTGGTTGTCATTTAAAAAGAAGGGGGAAAAATGAAAACCTTAATAGCAGTATTGGTGTTTATTCTTATGGTATTTTTTAACATTTCTGTAGTTTTTGCAGGAGGTTTTCTAATATACACTCAGGATGCTGCGGCTACTGGAATGGCCTGTGCCTATACGGCCCAGGTAGATAGGCCTTCAGCAGTATTTTATAACCCTGCTGGCATGAATCAATTAGAAGGGAATAGTATGTCTACAGGTGGTTCACTCATTGTTCCAAGGACTACTTATAATAGTTTTGATACAGGTCACGAAACGGAAATGAACCACCACACCTATTTTGCCCCTAATTTTTTTATTACCCATAAAATAAGTGATAAATTAGCTGCTGGATTTGGGTTCTTTTGCCTTTTTGGACTTACTACTGATTGGCCTGAGAACTGGGAGGGGCGGTTTATTGCTACATATACTAAACTTAAAACTTATTTCTTAAATCCTGCTATCTCTTGGCAAGTTCACCCTAGGCTTTCTCTGGCAGTGGGATTTGATTATGTCTTTTCCAATGTAGAGATGAAAAGGGCCATAAATCTTTCTGAAGAGATAGGTATTCCAGGCCTACCTGAGGGAAGAAGTAGAGTAAAAGGTGATGGAGAAGGTCAGGGATTTAATCTGGGTTTATTGTATCATATTACAGATAATATAGATTTGGGGATTTCATATCGAAGTAGGATAGATATAAACTATGATGGAGATGCGCAGTTCAATATACCTGCTACTGGCATAGGTGCTATTGACCCTTTACTAGCAAATACATTTCAAAATGGCGATGTTTTTATTGATAATATTGATTTGCCTTCTATTTTAGCTGTTGGACTTTCAACCACTATGATTAAAAATTGGACATTTGAATTTGATTTTTATTGGATTAATTGGTCAACTTTTAACAAAATATCTGCTGATTTTAAAAATCCAGATACTCCAGATGTAATTATTCCAAGGGATTGGCATGACTCGCTTTTTTATAGCTTGGGTGCTAAATATCAATTGAATAAATCAATAGTATTAAGGGGAGGTTATATGTTCCGCAACACTCCAATTCCCAGTAAAACCTTTGATCCCATCCTGCCAGATGCAGACAATCATATAGTTACCATAGGGGCTGGCTATACCAGAGGTGGTTTAAGTATTGACCTTTCCTATATGGCTTTAATCTATAAAGATAGGGCTATACACACAAATATACCCGGGCAGAATGGAAAGTATGAAAGTTTCTGTAGTCTTATTGCTGTTACTTTACAATATGTATTATAGTGTAAGTCATGGCTAAATCAAAGACAAAAATATGAGGAAAAGAAGAGTAGTAATCACCGGCCTGGGTGTAATAGCACCCAATGGGATTGGGAAGGATGCCTTCTGGGAGGCATTAAAAGAAGGAAAATCAGGGATTAAAAAAATAACTAGGTTTGATGCTTCTTCCTATCCATCTCAAATTGCCGGAGAAATTGATGATTTTGACCCTACAGATTATATGAGTCCTAAAAGTGCCAGGAGAATGGATAGATTTGCTCAATTGGCGGTGGCTGCTTCAAAGATGGCATTAGAAGATTCAGGATTAATCATCAATGGAAGAAATAATAAGAAAATTGGAATTGTAATGGGTACTGCCTTAGCAGGTATACCATATGCTGAATACCAACATAGTATTTTTATGGAAAAAGGTCTAAATAGAATAAACCCCTTGCTAGCTACAAGACTCTTTGGAGGAGAAGCTTCTTCTCAAGCTTCTATTGAGTTGGGAATCAAAGGACCGTGTTTCACTCTATCCACAGCTTGTGCCGCGGGGACAGATGCTATTGGATATGCTTTGATGTTAATTAGAAACAGCATAGCAGATGTAGTGATAGCAGGTGGTGCTGAAGCTCCCTTAGCACCAACGACTTTTGGTGCTTTTTGCAGACTAGGTGTAATGTCTCAAATGAATAGTAATCCTCAAAAGGCAAGCCGTCCCTTTGACAAAAATCGTGATGGTTTTGTAATGAGCGAGGGAGCAGGGGCAGTTATATTAGAGGAACTTGAGCATGCATTGAAGAGAAATGCCCATATCTATGCTGAGTTATTAGGATTTGCTGCAACCTCTGATGCTTTTCACATGGTAAGAAGTCCTGATGATGCAGAAGGAATCGTGAGGGCAATAAGAATGGCTTTAAAAGATGCAAGAGTAGATACTGAGAAAATTGATTATATAAATGCCCATGGCACTTCAACCACACTCGGTGATAAAATAGAAACACTTGCCTTTAAGAAAATATTTGGCCCTTATGCCTATAAAATACCCATTAGTTCAACTAAATCAATGATTGGACACCCACTGGGAGGAGGAGGGGCTATAGAAGCAGTAGCGTCGGTTTTAACTATAGAACATGAGTTTATTCATCCAACCATCAACTATGAAATTCCAGACCCTGATTGTGACTTAAATTATGTTCCAAACAAAGGTATAAAAGCTAAGGTAAAATTTGTATTATCGAATTCTTTGGGATTTGGTTCAAGAAATGCAGCCATAATAATCAAAAAATACTCAGGAGCATAAATTGAAGACACTAGTAACCGGTGCTACAGGATTCATTGGAACTCATTTAGTAAAGGCCCTAGTTGAGAAAGGAAGAGATGTAAGGTGTCTAGTTAGAAAGACTAGCAATACAACATACTTGAAAAAGCTAGGAGTAGAACTTGTTTATGGTGATTTGCTTGATAGAGAATCACTTAAAGGCATTGTTAAAGGTGTTAATATTGTATATCACCTGGCCGGTGAGGTTTACTCCCCAAAAAGCAGTGGTTATTACAAGGTTAATGTGAATGGGACTAAAAACCTTCTAGAAATGTGCCTTGGTGAGAAGATTGAAAAGTTTGTTTACTTTAGTAGTATTGCCGCTGTAGGACCCAATCCAAAGCAAGGTATTTTATTGAATGAAAAAAGTCCTTGTAAACCCATAACCCCTTATGGTAAAAGTAAATACTTGGTGGAAAAACTTGTATCGATGTTTTCAAAAAAGTATACATTACCCGCAACAATCATAAGATTGCCAACAGTATATGGGCCTGGTGTAAGCACTAGCTCCCGCGTGTTCACTATGTTAGAGCTAATCAAAAGAGGACTATTTAGAATCATTGGAAATGGCAATAATGTGATAAGCCTGTGCTATATTGATAACCTCATTAATGGGATTTTGTTGATAGATAGAAAGACACAAAACACAAATTATACAATATATTTTTTAGCCGATCAAAAACCTCGCACAATCAGAGAAATAGCCGAGAAAATAGCGATGGAGTTGGATACAAAGGTATCTCGGTTTTATATACCTGTTTGGGTAGCAAATATAGCTGCATTAGTTTTTCCAGCTTTTAAAAAGTGGGGAAACAAATTTCCTACTTCCCTTAGGGATATGATAAGAGAAATACCCAATAGCTGGGCATGCGACATCTCTAAAGCCAGACAAGAATTGAAATATGATCCCATGGTAGATTTTAATGAAGGAATAAGAAGGACTGTTATATGGTATAAAGAAAAATATGGCTGAGTCACATGCATTAAACATCCCATTTACTATATTATTCGTGTTATTTATGGTGATAATGGCTATCCACAGGATACATAGTACCTTTTTTGAACAAAGAGAAAACTGTGGTAAAATTGAGAAAAAATGGACCTTATATGCTTTGACTACAGCTCACTTTATAGTCGGGATAGGAACAACAATAGAATATTTTTGGGTTAGACGAGAAATAAACTACATAGTTTCTGGTATAGGGTTTGGCATGTTTTCTGTAGCACTAGCTGGCAGAAATTGGGCTACTCGGACGTTAGGGAAACTTCATAGTCCACATATTGAGATTAAAAAAAAACATCAACTCATAAAAAAAGGACCCTATAAATATTTAAGGCACCCATACTATTCAAGTGTTATATTTGAAATTTTGGGTCTCCCACTTATTCCTAATTCATACTATACCTTTTGTTTAGCTTTGCTGGTCTATGTTCCCTTATTATTCCTTAGAGTATGGTTTGAAGAAAAAGCCATGGCACAAACATTCGGAGAAGAATATCAACAATATAAAAAAGAAGTCCCCGCATTCTTACCTATTAGAAAAAGGTAAAATATGAGTGCCTTTGCAATATCAGCTTTAATGACGGCGTTTGTCAGCTTAGGTTTAGGAATTTATGTCTATATTGCTGGTAGGGGAAAACACTTAAGTAAAATATGGTTTTTTTTGAGTTTATCCATAAGTATTTGGAGTTTTGGTGTGGGCATGATGGTATTGAGCCAAGAATATGAGACAGCTTTGTTATGGTCTCGTTTTCTGTATATTGGAGCGATTTTTATACCTATCTTATATCTTCATTTTATTCTAACCTTCTTACAAGATACTACTAAAAGAAAAATAATTTGGGGAGGTTACATTTTAGGTATCATTTTCTTATCACTGGATTCTACAAACTTACTCGTGAAAGATATAAGGCCCATTCTTTCTTTCAAATATTACCCGGTACCTGGCAAGATATATCCTTATTTTGTATTAATGTTTTTTGGATATGTTGGCTATGCACTAAGTCGACTAATAAAGGCGCAAAGAACATCTACTGGCTTAAAACAACAACAGCTAAGCTATATTTTGTTAGCATCGGCTATCGGATTCTTTGGAGGTTCAACGACTTTCCTACCAGTTTTTCATATAGAAATTTACCCTTACGGGAATTTCCTTGTCATCTTTTATGCTATCATAATCACATATGCTATTACTAGACTCCATTTGATGGATTTAGAAATTATAATAAAAAAAGGTGTTTACATCTTCTTTCTAAGTTTCATTTTTGTTTCTTCCATTTATTTAATTCTTACGTCAAGATTGTTCCAAAAACAATTTATAGAAATAACTCCTTTTTTGTTTATATCTTTAGTAATAAGTTTTCTTGTTTTATCTCTGGGACTTTTCGTTTTTTTAAAAAATCCTGGAAAAGAGATTAATATCACCTTTATTTTGTTGTCTTTGAGTACAGCTTTGTGGAGTTATTCTTTAGGTATAATGTCTGTAACTTCTGATGGTACGTCAGCCCTATATTGGTCGCGTATGGCCAATTATGGTGCGGTATTAATTCCTGTGTTTTATTTACATTTTATCCTTGCTTTCTTAAATGCCACAAAACCCCAAAAAAAAATTCTTTATTTTATCTATTTTCTAACGGGAATGTTTCTGTTAGCAAATTTTAAAGAACTTCTCGTAATCGATGTTAAACCTAACTTTTTCTCAGAAAATTATACAGTTCCTGGTAAAATATATCCTTACTTTCTCCTAATGTTTGCTGGCTCAGTTGGCTTGGCATGGTATGAATTGATTAAAAAGTATCGACAATCTTCAGGATTAGCCAAAAATCAGATTAAGTACGTTTTAATTGCCTCAATGATCGCATTTCCGGGTGGCTCGTCTACGTTCTTACCTGCTTATGGCATTAATGTATACCCTTACGGTTATTATGTCACTTTTTTTTATGTAATACTCGCAAGTTATGCCATTATCAAGCATCACCTCATGGACATAAACATTGTAATCAAAAAAGGGACGGTTTATACCTATCTGTCATTCTTAATATTGCTCCCTTGTATGGTTTTTATCATTTTTGCCCAGAGGTTTTTCTTTGGTAAAATAAATTATGTTTTTTCTTCTTTAGTTTTTGTAGTGCTTCTTTTATCTGCCATTGTTTTCAGTAAAACCCAATTTAAGGCGGAGAGATTTATAGAAAGAACTCTATTTAAAAGAAAATATGAACACAAAAAAACCTTAACTAAATTGAGCAAAATAGTAATTTCTTTTTTAGATGAAAAGGAGTTGTTTAAAAAAACAAGCAACATTTTCATTCAGGATTTAGAGATAGAAAGTATTTCTTTTTTTCTCCTAGATAGAAGGAAAGGAGCTTACATTCTTCGGGCGTTTAGAGAACTAACTCCTAAAATAAAAAAACTTCCCAAAGATGACATATTTTTTAAGTGGCTAAAAGAAGATGGGCAAATTATTGTAAAGGAAGAATTGGAAAGGTTTATAAATGCTCCCAAAAATAAGCTTATAGTAGAAAGATTGAACTCTATGGAATCAGAGGTATGCATCCCATTAATTACCAGAGGTGAATTAATTGGCCTTATAAATTTAGGTAAAAAAAGAAGCGGAGATATGTACTCCCATGAAGACTTAGAACTACTTGCTAATTTTGCCAATCAGGCAGCTGTTGCCTTGGAAAATGCTAGACTATATGAAGATATGAAGAAGACTCAATTACTTATGCGTCGAACTGATCGGCTGGCTGCCCTTGGTTCCTTAACCGCAGGCCTGGCTCATGAAATTAGAAATCCATTGGTGGCAGTTAATACATTTCTCCAACTTTTGCCTGAAAGGTTTGAAGATAAAGAATTTCGTGAAGAGTTTCTAAAATTGACCACTTCTGAAGTAGAAAGGGTCACCAATTTGGTCAACAACCTTTTAGATTTTGCAAGACCTTCAGAACCCAAGTTAAATAAGACAGATGTAAATGAAATTATCGAAAAAGTAATTGCTCTTATCAGGGTGACAGCTAAGAAAAAAAGGGTTATCATTAATACCAAACTAGAAAAAATTCCCCAAGTGATGTTAGATGAAGAGCAAATTAAACAGGTATTTTTAAATATTCTTTTGAATGCTATAGAGGCTATACCCAACGAAGGAACTATATGGGTAGGGAGCAGAAGCATGCAAAAAAATGGACTGGAGTATGTGCAAGTGGAAATAGAAGATACAGGAAAGGGCATTCCTAAGAGAATATTAGACCATATCTTTGACCCATTTTTTACTACTAAGGAGAAGGGTAGTGGTTTGGGATTGTCTATTTCTCACCAAATCGTCCAAGAACACAATGGATTTATAGAAGTTAAAAGTATATTAGGAAAAGGCACCACTTTTTTTGTAAATCTGCCATGTAGAAAATAAATTATAGCAAAATGAGAAAAAGATTTTTCCTGCACCAAGTGTATGACGACATAATTGGGAAATTGGTCTAAACTGGGAGTGCTAAAAGTGAGGTTTTTGTAACCGCATTTTCATGGATATGCGCTGGACCGCCAGATGAAACAGAGAATTTTAGTAATTGATGAATCAGCTAGTGTGAGGAATTTTTTTAAAACCATCCTCAGTGATAAGTATCATGTAATTGTCTCTGATTTTAAAGAAGAAACATTTATTTTAGTAAAAAGTGAGGATATCAGTCTGATTATCTTGGGAATAATTCAACCCATTTATAAAAAAATGACCTTTTTGAGGAGGTTGCTTTTAATCAACAAAACTTTAGCCATTCTTTTGGTAGGAGATGAGCATATAAAGAATGAAATATCCAAAATTATGGATTATGAACTCATGGATTTTCTTACCAAACCCGGAAGTGCATATGAGCTAACTAAAAAGGTAGAACGTTTACTCCTCCGTCGAGATATTCTGCGGTCAGGAATTTCTAAAGAAAAAGAGTCCAAAGAGCTCATTAAGTATTTGAAGATTTATGAATCTCCTATACTTGGAGACCCTATAAAGCAACAGATTAGAGTGGCCTTGGATAACAACCTACCGGTTTTAATCACTGGAGAAAAAGGGGTAGGCAAAGAAATTACAGCCAAGATCATCCACTGGAATGGACCTCACAAAGGGGGAAAATGGATTAAAATTAATTGTTCTAATATTAACTCTCTACCAGAGATTTTCACAGAAAAAACCAAGGTTGAACATGGCACTGTATATCTTGAGCAAATAGAAAGGCTAGACACAAAATGGCAGATAGTGCTTAGAGAATTTATTGAGGAAGGATTGAATAACAATATTAGAGTAATTGCGGCTACCTCTGTCAATCTTCAAGAAAAAAAGGAAAAGGAAGAATTTGATAGTCACCTATTTTATCAATTGAGTATTATACCTATCCATCTCCTCCCTTTAAGAGAGAGAAAGGAAGACATTCCTGCCATTGCAGACTATTTTTTAAAGGAGGTAAGACAGAAGGCAAATATAAGAGCAAAGGAGTTCTCCCTTGATGCCTTAGAAGTCTTACAGAATTACTGGTGGCCTGGAAACCTAACAGAACTGAAAAGTGTGGTTGTTCGCAGTGCTATTTTTTCAAAAGAAGAAGAAATTTCAGGTTCACAACTACTTTTTAGTCCAAAGGTTTTCCTTTCTCATAAAAAACCATGGAAAAGTGAGGATATATTATCTGTTGAAACTCTAGCGGTAAAACTGGCTCATAAAATCAAAAATCCCTTAGTGGCTATAAAAACCTTTGCTCAGCTCCTTCCTGAAATGTATGAAGATAATGGTTTTCGCAACCAATTCTATCAAGTAGTGAATGAAAGTGCAGATAGGATTAACTACCTCGTAGAAAGAATTCTCAAATATGGAGAAATGACCTCTCCCAATGCTACTATTACCGAACTTCAACCCATTTTACATAGACTTTTAGGAGAATTAGAAGATGTTGAGGTTCAAAAGGAATTTGCTCATTTATCAGATAGGGTATGGATTGACCAAGAACATTTTTCTTTTATCTTTGATGGAATTATAAAAAGCATCACATCTTCTTTGCCCAAAAATAGCCCATTGATTATCAGAACACATGATTTTGAGCCTGACGAAGAAGAGAAAAAAACTTTTGCTGATTTAGGTTTTCCTTCTAAAAAAGGAATACGCCTTGAAATATCCTATCCTAGAGTTACAAATGAAATTGATTTAGAGTTAATTATAGCCAAGAGGGCTATGGCGCGGTTAGGAAGTATGAAAATTAAAAAAAGCGAACAAGAAAATACCATTGTGATAAAATTACCTGGGATTCAAACATGAGAATGCCCAAAATATTAGTAGTAGATGACGAACTTTCGGCTAGAGAGTCATTAAGAATGATTTTAAGTAAGGATTATAAACTTCTTCTGGCTTCTTCAGGCCAAGAGGCATTTCAAATTATGCAAAAAGAAGAATGTGATATTGTCCTCTTGGACATTCTCATGCCTGGTATGGACGGTTTTGAAATTCTCAAAGAAATGCGAAAAACCTATCCACACCTAACCATTATCATGATTACCGCAGTGGATACTGCCAAGGCAGCGTTAGAGGCCATAAATTTAGGTGCGTATCATTATATCACCAAACCATTTGATGTCCATGAAATTAAATCCATTGTAAAAAAGGCCCTTTCTGAAAAATTGGTTTCCTATACTACCCCTCAAATCATAGGAAAGAGCAGGGAGATAAAGGAAGTCTTAGATATAGTAAAAAGGATTTCCCAAAGTAAGGCTCCGGTATTAATTCTTGGGGAAAGCGGAACAGGAAAGGAACTAATAGCCCGTGCTATTCACTTCCAAAGTCCGCGTAAACATAAACCATTTATAGTGATGAATTGTGCTGCCATTCCGGATAATTTGATTGAAAGTGAGCTTTTCGGCTATGAAAAAGGAGCATTTACAGATGCTAAAGAAAGAAGGCTAGGTAGATTTGAATTAGCTGATGGCGGAACATTATTCATGGATGAGATAGCTGACCTGAGCCCAAGCACTCAAGCCAAAGTGCTCAGATTCCTGCAATTTCAGGAATTTATGAGAGTTGGAGGGAGTAAAACCATAAAAATAAATGTAAGGTTTATTGCAGCTACTAATAAAGACCTGAAGAAGGCAGTGCAAGATGGAAAATTCAGGGAAGACCTTTATTACCGCATTAAAGTAATTCCTATTTACATACCACCTTTGAGAGAAAGAAAGGAAGACATTCCTCTGTTAGTTAACCACTTCATCAAAAAAATTAGTCAAAAGGAGAAAAAGGAAATTAAAGGTATTTCTAAAGAGGCCTTAGATTATTTTATTAGATATGATTGGCCTGGAAATGTCAGAGAGTTAGAAAATATGGTTGAACGTATAATAGCCTTTTCAACCAGCGACTTTATCACAGAAGAGGATTTACCAGAGGAATTGAAACTGGCGAAACCGTCGAAGCTCATTCCCTCAAGGTTAAAAGATAATAAAATGAGTCTACTTCAAGCTGAGAAAGAATTGGAAAGGGCTTTAATCATGAATGCTTTAAAAAAAGCTAATTTTGTGCAGACCAAGGCTGCTCAAATATTGGGAATATCCAGAAGAATCTTAAAATATAAAATGGACAAGCTAAATATCAAATTTCCCAATGATATTAAAAATCTTCCAAATGAATATTAATAATGTAGCGACCCCCCCTTAGGATGGACAAACCCGTTCTGTATCAAAAAAGATTTTTACTTTAGAGGTAGTTTTATAGTAAAAGTGCTTCCCTTTCCTAACTCACTTTTTACATCAATAATGCCACCATGTTTCTCAATGATTCCATAACTAACAAAAAGACCCAAACCCGTGCCTTTTCCTGCTTCTTTAGTTGTATAAAAAGGTGCAAAAATGTGGTCTAAATCTTCAGAGGCTATACCGCGTCCATTATCTTTAAAAGAAATTTCAAGGTAATCTTTCTCAGGCAAATATTGCACAGTTATTTCTAAAATTCCCTCCACATCCATAGCTTCTATGGCATTTATGGTCAAATTAGTGAAAACTTGCTCTAATTGATCTGTGTCTCCATATATTTCGGGTAGTTCTGGTGGGAATGTCATTTGTATTTTAATAGCCTTTTTTTTGATTTTATATTCTAAAAAATTTAATACATTGAGGATTGACTTTTTGACATTTACCTTTTCCTTTTTTTCGGCCTCTCTCCTTGAAAAATCAAGAAGCTGCCTGAGCATTGAAGAAACTTTATCTAATGATTTCTTAACACGCATAATCCTCTCTGCCAGCTTGGGTTCTAATGCTTCTTGTTGTAACAATATTAAATCTATGTACCCAATGGCCGGAGTAATCACATTATTGATTTCGTGAGCCATACTAGCTGCCAATTGACCTGTTAAAGCCATCCTAGCAGACCTCACCAGTTGTTCTTTAGTTAAGTCTAATTGAACGGCTTTCTCTCTTTCCTTCTTAAAAATCTTGGCCAGATCTTGGGCATACCTCAAAGTTTGTTTTTCCATTATTTCCAATTCTTTTTTCAGTTTTTCTACTGATTCTTCAGATCTTGCATACATATTTAAAAACATATCATAATAATTCTCAAAATACAACAAAAAATTTGCAGAATGAGACAAAGATGCCCCAAAAATTTATGTCTTGCTTGGTGATTCTGGATTGAAAACTATTTTTATAAGGAAATAGCCATTTTAGCGGCTAATTTTATGGCTTCTACCAAGCTATGTTCATCAGCAATGCCCTTTCCCGCAATATCATAAGCCGTGCCGTGGTCAACTGAGGTGCGGATAATGGGCAAGCCCATGGTTACATTTACTCCGTCCTTAAAATGCAAAAGTTTAAAAGGGATTAATCCCTGGTCATGATACATGGAGATTACTACATTATAATGTCCTTCTTTGGCCCAATAAAAGAGGGTATCTGGGGGAAATGGTCCTTCTACATTAAATCCTTTTGCTTTAGCTTTTTTAACCGCCGGTATGATCATTTTTATCTCTTCCTGACCCATTAAACCTGCTTCTCCAGCATGGGGATTGAGACCAGCTACGGCCATAAGGGGTTTTTTTATTTTTAATCTGTTTTCAAAAAAATGATGGGTAAGCTCTATCAAATCAAGGAGTTTTTCCTGATTAATTAATTGGGGCACATCTTTTAAAGGCACATGAATAGTAGCAAGCACTACCCTCAATTTCTCTCCTACAAATAGCATGGCATAGCGTTTAGTATCAGTTAACTCTGCTAATAATTCAGTATGTCCCGAAAAAGGGATACCTGAGGCATTAATTAGGGCCTTATTGACAGGACAGGTTACTATACCATCTACCTTTTTTTCTAAGGCCAGAGAAACGGCTGTTTTAATATAATGAACCGCTGCTTTACCTACTGCTGGTGAAGGCTGTCCATAAATCAAGTCCCTTTCATCTAAATGAGAGACAGGAAATAGAAAAATGGTGCCTGGAGCGGAGGCAGCTTTTTCCTCCCAAGGTGGAGGCACTAATTTTATTTGTTTTTTACATATATAAGCTGCCTTTTCTAATGCCCCTTTATCCCCAATGACTACTAATTGGCAAGATTGATAAATATCTCTGTGATATGAAGCCTTGATTACAATCTCAGGCCCAATTCCACATACATCTCCCAGCGTAATGGCCAAACAAATTGGTTTCATAGTCTATTTTGGTTTAAAAGACTCCTTTAATTTTTTCTGAATTTGGTCAGAAAGGCTGCGAATGTGAATATCTCTTTGGGGAAATGGAATTTCAATCCCTGCCTCAGAAAGTTTTTGATATAAATTAAAGTAGTAATCACTTATGAGTTCCTTAGTAGATTTTCTTAATCTGTGCATACGACACCATACAATTAGACTGAAATCAAGAGAACTATCTCCAAAGCCAGTAAATAACACCTTGGTTTTATGTTGTTTGTCTTCTGAGGTAAGAGGGGTTTCTTGAGCCACTTCATAGGCCACTTTAGCCACCTGTTGAGGGTCACTGCCATAAGCTACCCCAAAGGGAATATGCAATCTACGCCAGTCGTCATCATAGGTCCAAGTAGTCACCCGATTAGAGATAAACTCAGCATTAGGGACAATTACATCTAAGCCATCATATGTCCTGATTACCGTAGAACGCATGTTAATCCTTTTGATTTCTCCTGTAAGGTTTCCTCCCACTTCCACAATATCACCTACTTTTATGGCTCGTTCGGAGAGGAGAATAATGCCACTTATAAAATTATTGGCAATGGTCTGTAAGCCAAATCCTATTCCCACACCCAATGCTCCAAGGATAATGGTGATTTGACTGATATCAACTCCTATTACAGAAAGGGCAATAATGAACACAATAAATATCCCTAAATAATAACCCAGCGTGATAAGAGAGATAAAACGGGAATAAAGTTCAGGACTTCTATTTGAAAGTATTTGCTCAAACCGCCGTTTCACCCATTTTAAAACATAAAGGCCAATCACTAAGGTAATCAGAAATTTTATTAAAGTGGCCAAAGAAAATGGAGTTTTGCCTATGGTGATAATAGGAGAATAAATGATGTTCTTTATTTTACTCCCTGTTGTAATACCTTGGTCTCGAAACCAAACATAGATTTTTTCTTGCAAATTAGATTTTATCTTTATTAAATCAGGTAGAATACTTATTTCAAATATAGCTATATGGTTATTTTCTTGATTAGTTAAATTGGCCAAAGTGGGAGAAAAGGGAGATAATATTACTAAAATAGCAAAACATATAACCAATATAGCTTTTTTCACATTTGAGATTATAGATAATTTAAGAAAAAAAACAATATTATCTATATAAACAGTTAGGACTTCGTCAAAGTAATTTTAACGGAGATCCAAATGATAAGCGCACCTGTCTGCCGACAGGCAGGATGGCTCAATGCAGAATGCAAATTGAAAAATGCAAAATCGCCTTCTGTCAAATTGGAACGTTAGCACGTTTACACGTTTAAACGTTAACACGTTGGAACGTTGGAAATGGAAACTGGGAATTGGGAAATGGGAAATGGAAACTGGGAATTTCTATTTTCCGTTTTCTATTTTCTTAACTGTATTTTGTAGGTTTGACCTCAATTCCACTACATTTGACTATTTCATTCCCTCACTATTTCACTA
>Ga0190306_1000106_pt1 | contig 33230 bp, 35 predicted proteins | sample 48700734_MG_FD_161657 | JGI IMG/M metagenome (GOLD analysis project Ga0190306, IMG submission 161657) | Hydrothermal vent sediment bacterial communities from Southern Trench, Guaymas Basin, Mexico - 4870-07-3-4_MG | ecosystem: Environmental > Aquatic > Marine > Hydrothermal vents > Sediment ... | reverse complement strand
CTATTTCATTCCCTCACTATTTCACTACTCACTGATTTAATGTTTTGGCATTTAGACATTTGGATTTCATTTGGCATTTGGATTTTGAAATTTGGATTTTTTAGACCATATTTAAACGTTTGTCCTTTTTGTTAAATTACTTATGGCCTGACTTTGACATAGTCCTATATAAACAGTTTGATGCTGCTTATTAAGATGGAAGCTTAAGCAGAATCTTGTCTCTAAGAAAAAATGCGAAGCCAGGAAAGAATAGGTTTAGTAAGTTAGATGAAAAGCTCCTAAAACAGCCTTTCCAGCATAGTATTCTTGGTTAAAAATTTTTACCGCTTCTTTAGTGGGTAAAGTTATTATCTTAATACCCCTTTCCTTTAATTTCTCTTGTAAAACTGGGGTAGGCTTCAATAAGCCACACGTCCCGGTTCCAATAATTAGTATTTCTACATCTTTCTTTAAAAAGCACGATAAATCTCTCCAGTCTATTTTATACCTTTCTTTTCGCCACCAGAAAGGACAAACTTTATTTTTGGCTATGACTACATCTTGGGAATAAGTTTTCCCATTGATCACTATATGGCCAAAACGAAATTCTTTAATCACCACAAGGCCTGAAACTCCTTCTATGAAGATAACAAAGCCCATAGTTTTTTATGGCCTGTTTATGTTCCGCTGTAGGATAACCCTTATTTTTCTTTAAATTATATTGGGGGAATAGGTCATGATAGGCAATCATAACCTGATCCCGATACACTTTGGCCACAATGGAGGCAGCAGCAATAGAGATACTTTGGCTATCTCCATGTTTTAGACAAATTTGGGGCAAAGAGACATTAACTTTATATAAACCATCAATAAGTAAATAATCAGGACGGGTTTTTAAACTAAGAATAGCACGCCGCATGGCCTCTAAAGATGCTTGAAGGATATTAAGACTATCTATCTCTTCAGGCATGCAAATTCCAATACTGATAGCCACTGCCTTTTTAAAAATTTCTATTAAGCATTTTTCTCTAGCTTGAGGGGATAACTTTTTGGAATCATTTACACCATTCAATTTCACTCGAGGTGGTAAAATGACAGTTGCTGCCACTACTGGACCGGCGAGACAACCTCGTCCTGCCTCATCTACCCCTGCCAAATAATTATAACCATTTTGCCACAAAATCTCTTCATGTTCTAAGGTAGGAAACATCACAGTCCTTTCTCCTCCAAACGAGTTGCTTTTCCCTTTAATTCACGCAAATAATAAAGTTTGGCCCTTCTTACTTTTCCCCGAAAGGTAACTTCTATTTTTTCTATAGTGGGAGAAAACAGGGGGAAGGTTTTCTCTACGCCTACTCCATAGGAAACCTTTCTTACCGTAAAGGTGGTGCCTGTGCCAGAACCCCTTTTTCTAATTACTACTCCTTTAAATACCTGAATACGTTGTTTCCCTTCTTCTGTAATACGTTGATAAACCTTAACTGTATTTCCTGGTTCAATAGGTGGCAAATCAAGACGCATGTGCTCTTTTTCAATCATCTGGATGACATCCATTTTCTCCTCCTAAAAGCCTGTCTAAAATAATAGCCGTGGCAGTTCTCACCGAAAGATGATTATAGCTGCCCACGCCATAGATGGGTTTTAAAACATAATTTGATTGAGAAATCAAGTCCTCAGTCAATCCCCAGGCTGTGCCAAAGAGGATAAGAAATGGAGATTTTTTTTCTCTAAGAAGTAGCCTAGCTTGAGCATAGTCTAAATTATAATTATCATAACAGGCAGAAGTAGCTATTGTTTGGGGTGTTTTGTTCCATTTATCTCTTATAAAGGAAATTGCATCTTCTAGGCCATATACACAATGAATAAGATATAAAGGTGGTTTTCGCCTAGGGTTGTATTTTCCTCCATACCCCTTTAACCAATGGGCCAAAAATCTCTGGACAAGGGCATGTTGGTCTTCTAAAGGGTTAATAATGAAATAACCTCCCAATTCATAAGTCTTAGCCAACCTGGCAATATCATGAAGATTTATTGTGGCTACCGCGGAAATGACTACTTCTTTATGTTTGTTGTAAACAGGATAATGAACTAAGCCAATATATATGTGATAGTTATTCATGAAATATTTGCTCACAAACTCTTTTTAAAAATTCTTTGTCTTCCTCAGTCAAATGGGCTTTAGGTAGCAAATCGGGCCGCAAAAGCAAGGTGCGAAGGAGCATTTGTCGTCTCCGCCACTCCGTAATGTTTTTATGATGTCCTGAAAGCAAAATTTCAGGCACTTTATGTCCTGCGTATTTTGCAGGTCTGGTATATTGGGGATATTCTAAAAGACCTTCCCTAAAAGACTCTTCTTCTAGTGATTGTGGCTTCCCTATTACCCCAGGTAGTAGTCTAGCCACAGCATCTATAATACATAGGGCTGCTGGTTCACCACCAGTAAGAATAAAGTCTCCTAAAGAGATCTCATCATCAATAAAATATCTCACTCGCTGATCTACATCCTCATAATGACCACAAATAAGCACCAGATGTGTCTTTTGGCTAAGTTCACCAGCTAAAATCTGATTAAACAACCTACCTTGGGGAGAAAGGAGAGTGACCCAAGCCTCTGAGTTATCTTCTTTTATACTTTTAATGGCCCTTATAATAGGTTCTGGCTTCATTACCATGCCCCTTCCACCTCCATAAGGAGTATCATCAGTCATCTTGTGTTTTCCTGTAGCAAAATTTCTAATGTTAATTACCTCTACTTTGATTCTCTGATGCTTAATAGCCTTTCCTAAAATGCTTGTCTTTAAAGGAGAGGAAAAGAAATCAGGGAATAAAGTAAGCACTGTAAAACGCATAGAAATTACTGAAATAAACTAGTAGTCTTGGATTGGAATTTTTTCATCTGAACCGTAATAAACTCTTGAAGTTCTGGTAATTCCATCTTCACAATATTTTCTGGGGTGTCACAGGCAATAATTTTCCCTGAGCTAAGAACAGCTATTTTATCAGCTATGGCAAAAATATTAGGCACATCATGAGTAACAATAATACTGGTAACACCAAGTCTTTTTTCCATATTTAAGATTAACTCATAGATAGAGGCAGTAGTAATAGGGTCAAGACCGGTAGTAGGTTCATCATAGACCAAGATTTCAGGCTCTAAGGCAATGGCCCTAGCTAGACCCACGCGTTTTTTCATACCACCAGAAAGCTCATTGGGCATTTTGTTTCCAAATTCAGATAACCCCACTAATTCTAGTTTTTGTCTGACGATTTCTCTTAGCTTTTTTTCAGACAACTTTAAGTGTTCTCTTAAAGGAAAGGCTACATTTTCTTCTACGGTTAAAGAATCAAAAAGAGCTGATTCTTGAAAAAGAAAACCAAATTTACGACGGATTTTTTTGAGTAGTTTTTCATCTACCTTAGTAATATCTATCCCATCGATAAAAATGTGGCCTTTATCAGGCTTAAGCAAACCTACCACATGTTTTATCAAAACCGTTTTCCCACTGCCGCTTTTACCAATAATGGCGGTAATCTCTCCTTTATTAATAGTGAGATTGACACCTCTTAATACTTCTAATTTGCCAAATTTCTTATATAAATTCTCAATTTTTATCATTAATATCAAAAATACTAGATTTTGACCCCTTTGACAAGATAATTTTTAATTTTTTATCTCTCCAATGAGATATCATCCAAAAAGCAAACGCGGATTTTGGGTACCAATTTAACCTTGCCAAAAGGTTTATTTTAAAGTAGATTTTAACTATGTTTTTTCCGCCCCTGTTACTTTTATTTATCTTTCTTTTCTTCTTTATCTGGGTTTTTCTGTTTGGCTTTCTTCATTTAGGTTTAATAGGCTATGCCTTCAGTAAAATTGGCATTCCGGCTGATTACATGATGTCGCTTTTACTCTTATCTCTATTAGGGAGTTTTATTAATATTCCTGTAAAAAAAATACCTAACAATCAACTAGTCATAAAAGAAGTAATAACATATTGGGGATTTAGAGTAAAAATACCTTGCTATCAACCAAATTATACTATTATTGCTATCAATGTAGGTGGGGCCATCATTCCTGTGTTAATCTCTCTTTATCTCATAGGCCAGTTTGGTCATATTTTTCAAACTATCATAGCAGTAACTGTTGTCAGTATGGTAACCCATCGTTTTGCTCAGCCTGTTCCTGGGCTAGGAATAACCTTGCCTTTATTTATCCCTCCAATCATTTCTGCCTTAATCGCCATTATCCTTGCCCCAAACCATGCGCCTGCTTTGGCTTATATTGCCGGCACCTTAGGTACCCTTATTGGAGCTGACTTAATGAATTTAAAAAAGATTGAGGCCTTAGGGGCACCAGTAGCTTCTATTGGAGGAGCAGGAACATTTGACGGCATTTTTTTTACTGGTATCTTAGCTGTATTATTGGCTTAATATGCATCACAAATCATATTTTCTAGGAATAGTTTTTCCTTTTATTATTTTTCAATTTTTGCAGACACCATTTTATAAAACCCTATCAGAATTACATCTAACCCAAAAATTTAATGGTATTTCCTATTTTAGCCCTGATGGAAACTGGGGAGGGGAAAAATTAGGAGGCCAATTTAATCTTGAATTAAAAAAAAGAAAAAATTTAAACATAAATCTCCAGTTATCCGTTCAAACAGGACAATTTTTATTTGATAAATGGTTTTTTGATTGGCAAAAAACACCCATTAGCTTTCAAATACAGGGAACACTGACCAATAATACCTTTATTTTAAAAAACGGATATATAGATTTTGCCTCATATCTCAATCTCCTTATTCAAGGAAAAACAAATTTAGAGCCACCATCAGTTCATTTTAAAAAAATAATTTTAGACATTAAAGATGCAGCTCAAGCCTTTTCTATATTTATAAAACAACCATTAAATACCATTTATCCTGTAATTGATAAAATAGATGTAGAAGGAAAGATGCACCTAGAGGCAGATGACTTTTGTTTTTCACCTTTAGGTGGTCAAATTCAAAGTTGTTTTACAGGAAATATTACCTTACCCCATTTAAAGTTAAAGGAAGTAAATTTTTCCTTTCCTCTATTTTATGATGTTTTTGGAGAAAAAAAAGGATTTTTGAAAATAAACAAGATTTTATTTCTCCAACAAGAAGTGGAAAATGTTAATTTACCTCTATTAGCCAAAAAAAATCTGCTTATTTTAATGCAACCTGTCCATATTAGCCTGAGTAAAGGTCATATCTTTATCCACGCCTTAAAAGTTAACTTCTTGCCATTTTTGTTAAAAGGGAACCTTTCCCTAGAAGGTTTAAATTTTAAAAATTCCTCTTTTTCTTTCCATATACACGCTGATAAATTCAACTTTACATTAACACCCAATATTTTTAAAGCCGAAGGTGAAATAGCTATTTATATATGGGATGGTAAGGTAATCATAAAAAATTTGGAGATTTATAATCTTTCTTCTCCTTTTCCCAAAATCAAAGCTGATATCCTTTTTGAGGACATTGATTTAGCTCAGGTATCTGAGTATTCCGCCTTTGGGGAAATGAGCGGTGTAGTCAAGGGGTATATTAAAAACCTGGTAATAGTTAATGGGCAGCCAGAGGCCTTTGATTTACTGATAGAAAGTGTGAAAAAGAAAAATAAAAAACAAATGATCACCTTGACTGCTATCAATAATATTTCTATTCTAGCGCAGGGGGCTCCTATCAGTGTAAGCTGGTTTTTACCCAAAAAATTTCCTTATAGAAAGATTGGTATAAAGTGCACCTTAAAAAATGACCAGTTTGCCATTCATGGATTGATGAAGCAAAATGGTATAGAGTATCTTGTTAAAAGAGGGTTATTTGGTATAAATGTAGTCAATCGTTCCCCTGGGCAAGTGGTAGCTTTTAAGGATATGTTAGAAAGGTTCAAAAAAATTAGCAGGAGGTAAAAAAATGAGGTTAAAACTTTGGATTATTTTAGTTCTAGCAGTTTTCTTTTTGGCTTGTGTAACGGTAAATATCTATTTCCCTGCCGCCAAAGTTGAGAAAGCAGCAGAAGAAATTGTAAAGGAGGTGCGTCAACAAACTCCTAAGGAAGAGCAAGGCCCTAAAAAAGAAGAAAAGTCTTCTCCTGAATCTGAGTTACATAAATGGCAATTTGTAAATTCTGCTTATGCTCAAGAAGGTGTACTGGAAGTCTCTACTGCCTCTATTCGAGCCTTAAAAACAGCTATCAAAAAGCGATTCCCCAAACTCATTCCTTATTTTCAAAAAGGGATTATAGGAGAAAACAATAGGGGTCTTTTAGAAATAAAATCCTGGGAAGGTGTATCATTACTAGAAAGGGCCAAAGTAAAACAACTGGTAGAAGCAGAAAACAAAGACAGAACCAATCTTTATCAAGAAGTAGCCAAAAATATGGGTATTGACCCTAGTCAGCTAGGAAAAGTCCAGAAAATCTTTGCTAAACAGTGGCAAAAAACTGCTCCTTCTGGCACCTGGATACAAACAGAAGAGGGAAAGTGGGTAAGAAAATAAAAAAGCCCCGCAATAAACGGGGCTTTTAGCCTTATTAATATTCAGGCATACCACCAGGAGGCATACCTGGAGCAGCCTCTTTCTTTTCTTCTGGTTTTTCCGCCACCATGGCTTCGGTGGTAAGCAATAATCCGGCAATGCTAGCGGCATTCTGTAAAGCAGTTCTAGTCACCTTTGTAGGGTCAATAATACCACTTGACATCAAGTTCTCAAATTGTCCCGTGGCAGCATTAAAGCCATAATCATCTTTTCCTGCCTTTACCTTTTCTACAATTACAGAACCTTCATAACCTGCATTATTGGCAATTTGACGCAGCGGTTCTTCAATAGCCCGCATCACAATTTTTATGCCTGCTTTTTCATCTAAATCTTTAGTTTCATCTTCCAGTTTCTGCAATACAGGTAAAGTCCGGATCAGTGTCACTCCACCACCAGGAACAATCCCTTCTTCTACTGCTGCTTTAGTAGCATTAAGAGCATCTTCTACCCTGGCTTTTTTCTCTTTCATTTCTACTTCAGTAGCTGCTCCCACTCTAATTACAGCCACACCTCCAACCAGTTTGGCTAATCTTTCCTGAAGTTTTTCTCTGTCATAATCAGAAGTAGTTTCTTCTATCTGAACTCTAATCTGCTTGATTCGGGCCTCAATGTCTTCTTTCCTGCCCGCACCATCAATGATAGTAGTATTATCTTTATCAATGACTACTTTTCTGGCTCTACCCAAATCATTCAAAGTAACGCTTTCCAACTTAATCCCTAACTCCTCAGAAACCATTTGACCACCAGTTAGGATAGCAATATCTTGAAGCATGGCCTTTCTTCTCTCTCCAAAGCCAGGAGCCTTGACCGCTGCACAATGGAGGGTCCCTCTTAATTTATTAATAACCAAGGTGGCCAATGCTTCTCCTTCTACATCCTCAGCAATAATTAACAAAGGTTTGCCAGACCTAGCCACTGATTCCAATAATGGAACCAAATCCTTCATATTACTGATTTTCTTTTCATGAATCAGGATGTAAGGGTCCTCAAGATGCGTCTCCATTTTCTCTGCATCAGTCACGAAATAAGGAGAAATATAACCACGGTCAAATTGCATACCTTCTACTACCTCTAAAGTAGTCTCAATACCTTTGGCCTCTTCTACTGTGATTACACCTTCTTTACCTACTTTTTCCATGGCCTCAGCAATAATATCTCCTACACTGCTATCGTTATTAGCAGAAATAGTGCCTACTTGGGCAATTTCTTTCTTTTCATGACAAGGCTTACTCATTTTTTTCATTTCTTCCACTACCGTTTCTACTGCCCTATCAATACCTCTTTTCAATATCATAGGGTTGCTTCCCGCAGCTACCATCTTGGCTCCTTCTTTAAATATTGCTTGAGCAATAATGGTAGCAGTGGTAGTGCCATCACCTGCAACATCACTGGTCTTACTGGCTACTTCCTTTACCATCTGGGCACCCATGTTTTCAAACTTGTCTTTTAACTCAATTTCTTTAGCCACTGTAACTCCATCTTTAGTGATTTGAGGTGCACCGAAGGTCTTCTCCAAAATGACATTCCTTCCTTTAGGTCCTAAAGTTACCTTTACAGCGTTAGTTAGGGTATCAACACCCTTAATAATGGCCTCTCTCGCATGAACGCTGTATTTAATTTCTTTAGCTGCCATAGCTCCCTCCTTTTATATATTTTTATTATTCTTCAATCACGCCTAAAATATCATCTTCTCTCATAATGAGATGTTCTACATCTCCAATCTTTATTTCTGTCCCTGCATACTTACTAAAAATTATTTTATCTCCAGCTTTCACAGACATAGGAACCTTTTGTCCATTATCCAAGACTCTACCTTCTCCTACAGCAATCACTTCACCCTTAATAGGTTTTTCTTTGGCGGTATCAGGAATAATAATTCCGCCTTTGGTTTTAGCTTCTTCTTCAATCCTTTTGACAAGAACACGATCATGCAATGGTCTAATCTTCATCACTCCAACCTCCTTTCAGTTATTAGCACTCAACAAAGACGAGTGCTAGTTATATATAAACATTTTTTAAAAAAATGCAAGGGGAAATCCAAGTGACTAAAATTTTTGGCATTCTGATTGTATTCTTCAATTAGCTAAGCCGCTTTTCATAGCAATTAAATCTTTCTTTGATTTCCTTTTCGTTTAACATAAAAAATGGCAAAGTTACTAAAGGAAGTGCACCCTTCCAATTAGGATTAAATAGGAGGAATAATCTAGAGTCAATAAAAATCTGCATTATACCAGATGAAACAACTTTTAGAGAATCTATGGGATAAACGATAGAAGTTTTTGGTTGATAGTAACATGGAGGTTCTGCTATCTCCTTTACCAAAGAAAGAACTTTTGTTAATGAATCAGATTTAGTATAAGGAAGGATAAGATATCTCTTTCTGGTTTCCATAAACCTTATTTTAGAAACTGCTTCCCTCCGTTTTAAAGAAAAGAACCAATTTTCATAACCATATAATGCCCATCCTTTTTCTTTCATAATTTCTGGAAATTTATATGAAAAATCAAACCATATCATTTTTTATTTATTATATAAAATTCAGGTTAAAGTCACAATGGGCTTATCCCTTATTATCTTAAAAGTAAATCCCAAGTTGACAAAAAACAAAAGCCGTGTTTAAAACAAGCAAATTTATTAAGTGGGGGTAAGCAATGGCGGCAGTAGAGTTAACAGATAGTGATTTTGAGGAAAAAGTTTTAAGTGAATCATTGCCTGTGGTGGTGGATTTTTGGGCACCATGGTGTGGTCCTTGTCGAGCCATAGAACCTATTATTGAAGAATTAGCTGAAAAATATGAAGGAAAGGTTAAAATATACAGGTTTAATGTAGATGAAAGTCCTGTTATTCCTGGTCGTCTTGGTATTAGGGCTATTCCCACTTTATTCTTCTTTAAAGAAGGAAAAGTATATGAACAAATTACAGGGGTAGTGCCTAAAACCACTATTGAAGAAGTGATTAAACAAATACTTTAAAATTAGAAAATTTGCATAAAACTAGAAGATTTATACAATTTACTAAAAAAGTAAGATTGCATGAATAGTTTAAAAAAACAAATACTTTTTTTGGCACTTCTTTTAATTTTGAATGGATGTGGTATTTTTTCTTCTCCTCCAACAGTGCCTTTAGAAAAAAAGTCCTTAAACTCTCTTATGCAAGAGGGGATGGAATCTTTTAAAAATACCAATTTTGACAAAGCAATAGAGATATTTCAGTATGTTAAAGATACCTATCCTTTCAGCCCTGAAGCTTTAGTAGCTCAATTAAAATTGGCAGATGCGTTCTATTACAAACATGACTACGAGAATGCCTTCCTCTCCTACCAACAGTTTATTAAGCTTCATCCCAAACACGAACAAGCACCTTATGCCCTTTATCAAGCAGGTATGTGTTATTTTCATCAAATTCCTTCTATTGACCGAGACCAAACTCCTACCAAAAACGCTTTAGAAATGTTTAAACGGTTAATAAAAGAACATCCCACATCTAGATATGCAAAAAGGGCCTTAACCAAAATCAAGATATGCCGAGAGAAACTAGCTGCCCATGAATTTTATGTAGGGCGTTTTTATTATAGAACAGGGAGATATAAATCTGCCCTTTTACGTTTCCGGAATTTGATAGAAAATTATTGTGAACTTCCTATTTCTCGTAAAGCTCAAGCATATTTGGAGCGGTGTAAATCTAAATTAAAGAAAAAAGAATACCTGGCTCAACCCTCTTTTTGAGCAATGGATAGAATTTTACCCTTCACTTTTAAAAATGTTCATAAAATCCTGTTAAAGTTTTGGGCAGACCATTGTCTGGCTTATGCAGCCGCTTTAACTTATGCTACTATTCTTTCTTTAGTGCCAGTAGCTACTATTTCCTTTTCTATTCTGGGACGTTTTGAGCTTTCTGAAACTAACATCCGGACCTTTTTGCTGAAGTATTTCTTACCAGAATCTAGTTTGGTTCCTATTATTGAAAGTAATATAGAAAAATTTATTAAAAATACTGCCACCTTAAGTATCATTAGCATTATTGCCTTACTTATCATTTCTTTAGCCCTTTTAGGTATGGTTGAAGCCATTTTTAACCACATTTGGCAAAGTCAGAAAAGACGTAGTTTTTTTAATAAGTTTGTTACTTTCTGGGCTATTCTTACCCTCACTCCTCTACTATTTGGTATATCTTTAGGATTTATTGCTAAAATTGAGTATCTTTCTTTTTCTCCTATCCTTGTTTCTTTTCTGTTAAGTAGTTTTGGTTTGTTTTTTCTTTACCGGCTTTTTCCTTATGCCAAAGTGAGTTTCAGGGCTGCTCTCGTTGGAAGTGTTATGGGTAGTATCTTTTTTGAAACCTGTAAATGGGGCTTTAGATATTACATTACTTATTACGCCAGTTTTGATAAAATATATGGAACATTAGCGGCAATTCCTATATCTCTTGTCTGGATATACTGGAGCTGGGTAATTGTTCTCCTTGGGGCTGAAATTACCTTTATCTGTGATTATCCCAAAGTGCCTTTAAAGAAGGATATAGCTGAATATAATCCTCTATGGCCTGTTTTGCTCTTATTAGAAGTTTTAAGAAACTTTCAAAGAAATACAAACCGTCTAACAACAGAGGATTTAGCTCATACCCTGGGTCTACCTTTAGAAACAATAAATCTCTTCATGCGGGTATTTAGAGAAAGAGAGTGGCTTACTCTAACTGAGGAAGGAACTTGGGTTCCCAATACCCCTCTGGAAAAACTTCCCCTTTTGATGGTGCTAAATGTTAACCAGCAATTTGCTAAACTTGATGATACACTTATGAAAACCATGGAAGAACTCTGGACTCCATTAGAAAAATGCCTCGATAAAACATGGGGTGAAATTACTTTAGGAGATTTGGTAAAATAAAAAGGATTTTAGCATTAGATATAGGCACTGAAAGAATTGGCTTAGCCATAACAGATGAATTAGGTTTAATTGCTCAACCCCTTACTGTTATTAAAAGAAAAAACGATGCTCAAGCATTACAAGAAATAAAAAAAATTATTAAACAGCAAAAAGTAAAAAAAATCGTTGTGGGAATGCCTTATGATGCCCAAGGGAAGATAGGAACAATGGGCAAAAAAGTGATGGCTTTTGCAGAAAAGTTAAAAGCAATTATAGATGTTCCCCTAATTTTTTGGGATGAGAGCTTTACTACCACTGAGGCTGAAACTGTGCTACTCAAGGCGGATTTAAGTCGCAGACACCGAAAAAAAGTGGTAGATAAGTTAGCAGCTGCCTTAATTCTAGAAAGCTTTCTAAAGGCAATACATGAGAAATAAATATTTTTTGATTTTGCTTTTTTTCCTTTTAATCAGTTGCAATTTTCTCTTTGTTTGTTGGGCTTACCTTACTACTCCTTTAAATACCAGTCAAATAATCTTCGTTCAACCAGGATGGAGTTTTAAAAGGCTCATTATAGAACTTGAGAAAGAAAAGATTGTTACTTTACCTCTCCTTTTGCAAATTTGGGGAAGGATTTATGGTTTAGCTGGGAAAATAAAGCCTGGAGAGTACCTCATTACTCCCGACCTCACCCCCATTGGACTATTTAAAAAATTTTCTACAGGAAAGGGCATTATTCGTTACAAAGTAATCATTCCAGAGGGAGCGACTGTTAAAGAAATTGCCAAAATTCTTGCCCAATATGACCTTATAAATGAAACTAAATTTCTTAGATTAGCTTATAACCAGCATTTTACTCATTCTTTAGGTATTGATGCCCCTAGTTTAGAAGGCTATTTATTCCCTGCCACATATTTTTTGCCAAAAGGACTAGCCGAAGAAATTATTATTAAAATAATGTTCACTAAGTTTAACCACATCTACCAAAAATATTCTGATAAAGCAAAAAAAATGGGATTTTCTCGACATGAAATTGTTACCTTGGCTTCTATTATAGAAAAGGAGACCGCGGTTAGAACAGAAAAACCATTAATTGCCTCTGTTTTTTTAAATAGATTAAGACGAAAAATGCCTCTTCAGGCAGACCCCACTGTTATTTATGCCTTACCCCATTTTAATGGTAATTTAACTAAGAAAGACTTGAAGTATGTTTCTCCTTACAATACCTACATAATCAAAGGCCTTCCACCTACTCCTATATGTAGTCCTGGTGAGGAAAGCATTAAGGCTGTGGTAGAAGCTCCTAATACCCCTTATTTATATTTCGTTTCCCGTGGTAATGGCACTCACTATTTCTCAAAAAATTTAAAGGAACACATTAGAGCAGTATTAAAATATCAAAGAAAAAGGCATTAACGTTTCTGCAATTTTTCCATAGTTTCTAATTTTCTCTTGCACTTGATACAAAAAGAAGCAACTGGTCGGGCCTTTAAACGTTCCTCTTCGATTTCCTGACCACATTGCTCACAAATCCCATAGGTGCCATTTTCTATCTTTTTCAGTGTTTGGTCTATTTTAGCAATGAGTTTTCTTTCTCTATCTCTAATCCTCAAAAGAAATTCTCTATTTGTTTCTAAGCTGGCCCTATCAGCTAAATCTGCCGGAATTTCAGCACCCTCTTGAGTTAAGCTACTCAAAGTTTGGCGCGCCTGCTTTAATAGCTCTTCTTTTTGTTTAATTAAGAGCTTTCTGAAAAACTCTATCTTTTTAGGATCCATATCTTTATTTCCCCATATAAAGTGTTTGGATGTGCCTTTACACTGTTTTGATTATTTTGTCAATTGGTTAAAGCCTGCATTACTTTTACACAACGGTCACATATGGTAGGATAAATTTCATCTTTTCCCACACTGGGTTGTCTTCGCCAACATCGTTCACATTTGGAATAATTATAGGCCTTTACCATTATTTTTAAGCCTGGAATAGTTTCGCTTTCAAAATTGATTTCAGAGAGTTTTTCTGCCAGTTCTACATGAGAAACGATGAATATTTCAGGCAAATCTTTTAAATAGCTTTCTAACACCGGTGTTAAAGCAGGGGGGGCTAAAATCTTTACTTCGGCATCCAAAGAATGGCCAATTTCCCTCTCCCTTCTAGCACGTTCTAAAGCCTTTGTTACTTCTTTGCGGACACTCAATAATTTCCCCCAGCGTTCTGCTAATTTTTCGTCTTGATATTCTGCCCTAACTTTTGGAAAGGTAGTGAGAAATACACTTTCTTTATGCCCCTTTGTTTGAGGTATAAATTTCCACACTTCCTCAGCAGTAAAACTCAGGACCGGAGCCATCAAGCGGGTTATTACCTGTAATATTTCCCAAAGGGTGCTTTGAGCAGAGCGCCTTTCTAAACTATCAGACAAAGAGGTATAAAGTCTGTCTTTAAGAACATCTAAATAGAAGGCACTTAAATCATTTACACAAAAATTATGAAGTCCATGATAAATCAGGTGAAATTGGTAATTTTCATAGGCCTGTCTGAGGCGATTGATCAACTGTTGTAACTGATGTAACACCCATTTGTCTAATTCCAGACGTTTTTGGTAAGGTAAAAAGTCTGTCTGTGGGTGGAAATCGTAAAGATTACCTAAGAGAAAGCGGATGGTATTTCTAATGCGCCGATAGGCCTCGGTCAATTGTTTCAAAATATCCTGCGAAAGGCAAATGTCATCTTGATAATCAGAGGCAGCTACCCACATGCGCAATATCTCAGCCCCATATTGAGCAATGATTTCCTGGGGATAGATTACATTTCCTAAAGATTTAGACATCTTTCTCCCTTCAGCATCTACTACAAATCCATGAGTTAAAACGGCCTTATAAGGAGGATTATCTCTAGTCCCTATGGCAGTTAATAATGATGACTGAAACCAACCCCGGTGTTGGTCACTTCCTTCTAAATATAAATCAGCAGGCCAACGCATTTCTGGCCAATAATGGTGTTCTTCTAATACGGCTACATGACTTACTCCTGAGTCAAACCACACATCTAAAATGTCCATTTCTTTTCTAAAAATATTGTGGCCACAATTAGAACACTTTATACCAGCAGGAAGGATTTGGGAAACTTCGTATTTAAACCAAATATCTGCTCCTTCTTTTTCCATCATCTGGGCTACATGCTCAATTACAGACCTATCTTTTAAAATTCCTCCACATTTTTCACAGTAAAATACGGCAATAGGAACACCCCACACTCTTTGTCGCGAGATACACCAATCAGGTCTTACTTCTATCATCCCTCGGATACGGTTTTTACCCCAAGCTGGGATCCACTTTATACTATCAATAGCCTCCAATGCCTTTTGGCGGATATTGTTTTTATCCACTGAAATAAACCATTGCTCTGTGGCTCTAAAAATCACTTGTTTTTTGCATCGCCAGCAGTGTGGGTAACTATGTGAAAAGGTAGAATGATAGACTAACGCCCCTACTTCCGTTAATTTTCCAATAACTGCCTGATCCGCATCCAGCACAAATTGCCCTGAAAAAAAGGGGACATTTTTAGTAAAACATCCCTCCTTGTCCACTGGGGCATATATTTCAAGGCCATATTTTAAACCACTCTCATAATCTTCCTGCCCATGACCAGGAGCAATATGCACACAGCCTGTGCCTGTATCTAAAGTAACATAATCTGCAAGAATAATAAGGGATTTACGATTTATAAAAGGATGTTGGCACTCCTTCCTTTCCAATAACTTAGGAGAGATGTTAGCTATTATTTCATAATTTTTTACACCAAATTCTTCCATACATAGAGGAACAAGACGCTGAGCCATGATAAATACTTGACCATTATCTATTTTCACCGCCGCGTATTCGGCTTCAGGATTTAAGGCAATGGCTAAATTGGCTAGCAATGTCCAAGGAGTGGTAGTCCAAATGACCAGAAAAATAGATTTGTTTTTTAACACAGGGTAGGGTTCACTTATATCGGAAACCAGAGGAAATTTCACAAATATAGATGGACTTTTTATATCCTTATATTCTACTTCTGCCTCAGCCAAGGCTGTTTGGCAATGAGGACACCAATATACAGGTTTTTTACTTCTATACACATTTCCACTTAACAAAAACTTACTAAACTCCCTGAAGATTGTGGCCTGATACTTATAATCCATGGTGAGATATGGCTTATCCCACCTTCCCAAAATTCCCAATCTTTTAAATTCTTCCCGCTGGATATTTATGTATTTTTCGGCATATGCCCGACATTGCTTTCTAATTTCTAAAGGGCTCATCTCCCTCTTTTTTTCTCCTAGCTCCTCATCTACCTTATGTTCAATAGGCAACCCATGACAATCCCAACCTGGAACATAGGGGCAGTTAAAACCCATCATAAGCCTAGATTTGACAATGAAATCTTTTAATACCTTATTTAAAGCAGTGCCCATGTGAATATGTCCATTGGCATAGGGAGGACCGTCATGGAGAATAAACAGTGGCTTATCTTGGGTAACTATACTTGTTTTTTGATAAAGCCCTATTTTCTTCCAGAATTCTAAAATTTTAGGTTCCTGCTTTGTCAAATTAGCCTTCATAGAAAATGGCGTTTGAGGCAAGTTCAGTGTGGACTTATAATCTGTTTTTTCTTCCATTCTAAAACCTCATTCAGATTTTTAATGCCCAAAAATTAGCACAGTAAGGTTAAATGTCAATGGGATTAAGTTTTTTGGACATTTTCTTATTTTTAATTTTAGAACCTCCGCTCACAGCAGGGCAAGATAGCCTTACGGCAACTGCAATAGGAAACAGAAAATAGAAAACAGAAAATAGAAATTCCCAGTTCCCAGTTCCTAATTCCCAATTCTAACGTGCTAACGTTCCAATTTAACAGAAGGGGATTTTGCATTTTTCAATTTGCATTCTGCATTCTGCATTGAGCCATTGCGCTTAACTCTTGTATAATTAAAGGTCCACTACTGGTCCCAATACGGGTGGCACCGGCATTTATCATTTGGATAAAAGTGGCGGCATCTTTTATACCCCCTGCTGCCTTAATACCTTTTTCTCTTCCTAGTAGCCTTTTCATGAGTTTAATATCCTTTATTGTTGCCCCACCAGGACCAAAACCCGTTGAAGTCTTCAAAAATGCCACTGGAGTGTCTTTTAGAGCCAAAATTAGGTTCTCTTTTTCAGAGGGAGAAAAATAGGCCAATTCTAAAATGGCTTTTAATATCACATCTCCAGGAAGATTTTTTCTTAGACTTATTATCTCTTCTGTCACTTTATTATACTCACCTGCCTTGGCCCAGCCAATTTGAATGACTATATCCAATTCATGGGCACCACTTTTAACCGCCTGTTGAGCTTCATAGATTTTGGTCTTAGAATCGGTATAACCCATAGGAAAACCAATTACCGTCCCTACCTTTACAGAAGTGTTTTTTAAATTATGAACAGCTAAATTAACATATCCAGGGGGGACAAAAAAGGACATAAACTCATGCTTTATAGCTTCCTTACACCCCTTAGTAATTTCTTGGGGTGTAACAGTAGGTTTTAAGAGAGCATAATCAACATATTTATTATAGGGAATGTCTTTCATAAGAAAAGGGTAAAGATTTCCATCCATGGTGTCAAGGATAACAAGTGCGAAGCAATTGTAGTTAACTTTAATTTTTGAGAGAGATTTTGTAATATAAGAAATAATGAGAAATTTTCTTTTACTACCTATAGGATTTTTTCTGACGGTTATTAGCCTTTATCCTCATAAAATATATCATTATAAAGAAATTACAAAGAATAAACAAATTAGGGTTACATGGAGGATTATCAAAGAAACATCAGATAGAATCCTCATTCAGGCTATAAAGCCTGGAGAAAATCGTTTGTTTCTTTTGCATAAAAAAGATGGCTCAACCCTAAAGTGGAGCGTAATTAAAAAAAATAATAGATTTGTAGCAGTAAGAAAAGAAAATACCATCACGGTTCACTTAGAAAAAAATGGAAAGAAAAAACAAAGGATACTGAAGATTGACAAAACTCCCTGGATTCAAACTCCTGAATTTGGATTTTTGAGTTTGGTAAAAAGTAAACAAAAATCAAAGCTTTTTGGCATTATATGCCCCAGGGATTTCAGTTTTCACAAAATGATAGCAAATAAGGAAGGCGAAGAGAAAATAAAAATAGGTAATAAAAAATACCATACTGTTAAAATTAAGGTTACTTTAAAAGGATGGCTATCTATGTTTTGGCATTCATATTACTGGTTTAGAAAAAATGATGGGGTCTTTGTCAAATTTGAGGGTGTTCGGGGTGGACCATTTACACCCAAGACCATTACCCAATTGATAGGAGAAAAAAATTAGAGACAACCATTACCACTCCAATTATAATACTCTTTTACGTCCCTTTTTACTGGCCCAAAAAAATAATTATGCGGCCTTAAATAAAATTAAGTTCTTAGAAACCTTTGTGAATACTTTAACCCAAAAACTTGCTCCTTCCTCTGCCCCCTGGCAACAAGAAATTTTGAAGCACTTAAATCAGGTTATCCGGGGTTTTGACCAGGCTCCAGACAAAGAAAAAAGAAAAAAAATTGAGAAGGCCATTTCCCTTATTCAATACCTTATCCATCCTTCACCTCAGTGGGAAATATTACTCAGTTCCTTGGAAAATATCCCTCTGCTTACTCCTAAGTGGCGAAAAATTTTCAAAAAGAAAGGAATTTTTACTCTGGAAGACTTGCTTTATTTTCTGCCTACTCATTATGAAGACCATCGTCACTTTAAATACATAAAAGACATCCAACCAAACCAGACTGTGGTCGTCCGAGGGAAAATCATAGTTAGTGGTGTTTTGCCAGTAAAACAGGGAAGACGTAAGTTATATAAAGTAGTTATTAGTGATGGCACAGGACAACTGGCAGGGGTGTGGTTTAATTATCAACTAAAATATATGCAGGCTGAATTTAAACCTGGACGGGAAGTTACATTTAGTGGTTTAGTGCGTCACTATGGTTGGGAAAAAGTTATACATCATCCCGATGTAAGTTGGGATAGAGAAATAAAACTAGAGATTGTGCCTGTATATCCTGAAATAGATGGAATATACCCTAAACAGACGCGGAATTTAATGCAAAGGATTATTCTAAAATATGTCCATTTTCTGGGATGTCCGTTACCATTAAGCTTGCGTCAAAGATACAAATTATCTCCTTTATGGGAAGCAGTTTTTCACCTTCATCATCCTCCAGCAAATGTTTCTGTTAGGGAACTTAACCAGGATACTTCCCCTTACCACCGGACCTTAAAATTTATTGATTTTTTCTGTTTGGAGTTGGGTCTAGCCATTAAACGCAAGGCATATTCTCAGAAACAGGGCATCTCACTTAAGCCATCTTATTTATATATAGAGCCGTTTTTAAAAAGTCTTCCTTTTATTTTGACTAATGGACAAAAGCGAGTCTTTGAAGAAATTAAACAAAATATGGCTTCTTCCCGTCCTATGCATCGTCTTTTGCAGGGAGATGTAGGCAGTGGAAAAACCATCTTGGCCTTATTAGCCACACTTATCGCCATTGAATCCGGATACCAAGTAGCCATCATGGCCCCAACAGAAATCCTGGCTGAACAGCACTTTGAAAATGCTCAAAGATTGTTAAAAAACCTCCCTATAAAATTGGCGCTCCTTACTAGCCAACTAAAATCCAAGGAAAAACAGGCAATTTATGAAGGCATTTTAAAAGGTAGATATCAACTGGTCATAGGTACTCATGCCCTAATCCAGGAAGGAGTGGAATTTCAGCGTTTGGGCCTGGTTATTATTGATGAACAACACCGCTTTGGGGTGGCTCAACGGGCTACATTAGTAGCAAAAGGTGTTACCCCAGATGTATTGGTGATGACTGCTACCCCTATCCCTCGCACCTTAGCCATGACCTTATATGGTGACTTAGATATTTCTATCCTGGACGAAATGCCACCTGGGCGAAAACCAGTAGAAACGATGCACTTCTGGGAAAAAGACCGAGAGCAAGTATATCGGTTTCTGGAAAAAAAACTCAGTGAAGGTGTTCAGGTTTATATTGTCTATCCCCTTATAGAAGAATCAGAGGTATTGGAGTTAAAGGCAGCTACTACTATGTATGAAACTTTAAAAAAGCGCTTTAGTCAATATAAACTTGCCCTTTTGCATGGTCGGATGAAAGCAGAGGAAAAACAAGAAATAATGACCCTCTTTCGCACTGGGAGCATTGACATATTAGTAGCCACTACTGTGATTGAGGTAGGAGTGGATGTGCCTCAAGCCAGTGTAATGGTCATTGAACATGCTGAGAGATTTGGGCTAGCTCAATTGCATCAATTAAGGGGACGAGTAGGCCGGGGGAGAGAACAAGCCTATTGCCTTTTACTTACACCAGAAAAGATTACCTCTTTGGCCAAACAGCGACTAAAGGCCATTATAGAAACAAATGATGGTTTTAAGATTGCTGAGGCAGATCTGCGGCTGCGGGGACCAGGAGAAATTCTAGGTACCAAACAAGCTGGTTTTCCCGAACTTCGCTTTGCTGATATGATTAAAGACATAGAAATCTTAAAACAGGCTAGAGAAGCTGCTTTTCATATCATAGCCACTGACCCTGAACTTCAGTCTTCAGAATATAAATATTTAGCATCATACCTCAGGCATTACTGGGGAGAAAAACTAAAACTGGGGATGGTGGGATGAAATATGTTTTGTGAAGGAAAAACTTGACAATCTATATATTCCGTGTTAAAAAAGCGTGATTTTAAAGTTTTTGAAAATAAAATTTTAAGGAGGGAAAAATGCCAGTATATGTCGCAGGTCACAAAAGTCCCGACACGGATGCCATATGTGCTGCTATTGCTTATGCTCACTTAAAGAAGAAACGGGGTATGGATGCAGTAGCTGTGCGGTTAGGTGATTTGAATCCTGAAACTGAATTTGTTTTGAATAAATTTGGAATTCCAGTACCAGAACTGATGACAGATGCAACGGGGAAAAAGTTTATTATTGTGGACCACAGCGAGACCACCCAAAGTCCTGATAATATGGATAAAGGCGAAATTGTAGAAATTGTAGACCATCATAAGCTTGGAGATTTAACCACACCCAATCCTATCTTTTTCTTATCTATGCCTGTGGGTTGCACTTGCACTGTAATAAAGAAACTTTATGATTACTTAGGGATAGAAATTCCTAAGGAAATTGCCGGAATTATGTTATCGGCGATTTTAAGTGATACTGTAATGTTTAAATCAGTTACTACCACGGATGAAGACAAAGAGAGGGCCAAGGAATTGGCAGAAATTGCAGGCATTGCAGATATGGAAGCCTATGCTATGGAAATGTTCAAGGCCAAATCAGCAGTGGCTGGCAAAACGCCTAGAGAATTAATCTTTAGAGACTTTAAAGATTATGTAATGTCAGGCAAAAAAGTGGGAGCGGCCCAGTTAGAAGTAGTTGATTTATCTCTATTGGCCGACATAAAAGACGACCTTTATGAAGAACTAAAAAAGGTAAAAGAAGAAGGAAGGCACAGTGTATTTCTCATGTTAACCGATATAATGAAAGAAGCGACCGAGTTGTTGGTAGTGACTGATGAGCCGAGTGTAGTGGAAAAGGCCTTTGGTATTCCCTTAGAAGGGAAGTCTGTATGGCTAGAAAAAGTGATGAGCCGTAAAAAACAACTTGTTCCTCCTTTAGAAAAAGCCTTTGCTGAGATATAAATAATAAAAGGGACAGTGCAATGCCTGTCCCTTTTCCTTTAAAAATGGATTACCTAAGAAAGGAAAAATGGATTATTTTTTTATTGTTATCTTTTACGTTCTTTGTTTATCTTAGAGCAAAGACTTCTCAAGGAGCCCTGAAATCTCTCCCTGCCTTTGATTACCTCAATTGGAAGCAAGACATAATTTTACAAGAGAGAAACATTGAACATACTTTTAGGAAGAATGAGAGTATTTACGAAGTCCTTATAAACAAATACAAAATTCATCCCAATCTTACCCAGGAATTAGTAAAAAATTTAAAAAAACTAGTGGCAATAAATAAAATAAGACCAGGTGATAAATTATACCTCACCTTCTTTCAAAACAGTTTGAAAGAACTCACATTTTCAAGTTCTCCTGAGAAAAGATATATTTTTTTTATCACACCCTTTGGCATAAAGAGTCTTATTCAAACTATTCCCTGCCATGTATTTTTAGCCAGTGCTAAAGGAGAAATCACAACAAATTTATATTTATCTGCATTAAGTCATAATATTAATCCTCAACTAATCCTTGAGCTTGCAGACATCTTTTGCTGGGACATAAATTTTTTTACAGACCTAAGACCAGGTGATAAATATCAATTTATATATGAAAAAATCTATGTCAATGGTCAGTTTTCACGCTATGGTCGTATCCTAGCCGCCAAATTTGTGAATCAAGGTAGATGCTTTGAGGCCTATTATTTTGAAACATCTCCTGGTAAAGGCAGTTATTACGATTCTAAAGGGAGACCTTTACAAAAGGCCTTCCTCAAGGCCCCCTTACGCTATAAGCGGATTAGTTCTGGTTTTTCTTATCATCGGCGGCATCCAATTTTAGGAATTGTGCGTCCTCATTTAGGGATAGATTATGCGGCTCCTACAGGCACCCCTGTGGAATCCATAGCAGATGGCAAAATCGTTTATATAGGTTGGAAAGGAGATTATGGTAAATTTATCAAAATTAGACATAACCATCGTTATTCCAGCACTTATGGCCATTTAAGTCGTTTTGCTAAAGGACTAAAAAGAGGGAGTTGGGTGAAACAGGGTCAAGTTATTGGTTATGTAGGAATGACCGGACTGGCCACTGGACCCCACTTAGACTTTCGGTTCTTGGTTGGCAATAGATTTATCAATTATTTGAAGTTTAGTCCCCCTCCTGCCTCACCTTTACCAAAAAGACTATATCTCAGTTTTAAAAAACAAATAGCTTATTACCAAAAGCTGTTAGAAACACCTACTTTCCAAGTAAGATTAAAACCTGACGATGTTTGGAAAGGCTAAAACACCATTATCCTAACTCAATACGTTCTTCTACATTATAGATAATACTCACCATAAAAGTAAGATAATCTCTTAAATGTCGGGTTATGAGGAAATTTCTCCTAACAAATTCTCTTGCTTTTTTCCCCATGGTTTGAAGCTGATCACGATAGTGAAAAAGATAATGAATACGCAAGGCGGCTCCTTCTGGAGTATTCACTAAGAAACCTGTATGATGGTTAATCACTTGAAGTCTAATCCCACCTGTATTACCACCAATAACTGGTTTGCCCTTCCACATACCTTCGGTCACAGTAAGACCAAAACCCTCACGAATAGATTTTTGTAAAATAATATCAGCCCCTCGTTGAATAGCATTTATAATGCGGTCAGACCCTGGAGGCAAAAATAAAATATGAATATTTGGATCCCCACTTGCTACCTCTTTTACTTCTGCTAAGACAATCTCAGTTTCTGGGTCATCTGCCGCTCCCCCTCCAGCAAGTATCAACTGTAAGGACGGAATAAACTCCTTTGCCAGTCTATAAGCCCGAATTACTCCTAGAGGGTCTTTAAAGCGATCAAAGCGAGAAACTTGAACAATAGTGGGCAATTCAGGATTTATGTTAAATTTCTCGTAAATAGAATGGACTTTTTCCTCTTCTAGCTCCTTATTTTTCTCACTTAGCGGGTCAATACTTGGAGGAATAAGATATAAAGGATGTGGCAATGGCTGAGCAAAATCTGCAAGATGGAAAATACTGGCATCATAGTCTTTAATGAAATCCCTAAGATATTTCCATACAGGCCGATAAGGACGACTAATATCTATATGACAACGCCACACCCATTTACCCTTGCGTTTGGGACAAAATTTTAATAAAGGAGCAGGTTGGGGATCGTGAATAAATACTACATCTGCTTCTTCAAGTGCTGGACATAGTTTTTCTGCATTTTGGGCATTTGTTTCTTCGTATACCTTTAAAAGCCCATTTGGAATGTCTAACGGGTTTCCCTGAAGGGCATTATGCATACTTTTTGTGCAATGGAAGAATCTTTCATTCCCAGTTATCACTTCCCACTTGGTATCAATTCCCAATTCTTGGCTAAGGGGAACTAATTTTTCCAGAATTTCTGCAACTCCTCCTCCTTTGCGGGTAGAGTTGACATGGATGACCTTGATATTCTTTAACAAACTAGATAATTGATAAAGATGGTCTATAACGTCATAACCAACAATATCGGCATAAAACTCAAGCTTTCCCATTATCTCTCTCTAAAGTAAGTCTGAAATAAATCTGAAAGTTTGCACCGCAGTTCTGCTAAAGTAGTAAAATAGGGATCGATATTAGCAATTAGATGACACAAATCAGTGTATGTATCCCCAAAGCCAACAAGCCAAGCCCGAAAATCATCTTCTCCTCCTGATGTGCGTCTTCTAGCATCTATAAAGTGATAGAAAACACTACCTTCGGTGAAAGTGGGTAAAACAGTTGAAAGTTCCTTTGGTTCTGTAATACGCTTAGAAGTGTCAAATACCACAATTTGTGAGCGTTTAAAATGAAATTGTTCACCTGGCCTTGCCCATGGAACAATCTCACTTTCATAAAGTCTTTCTTCTATCTCTTCTATTAATTCTTGACGCAATTCCTCTATATCAGCAAATTTCGTAGGATCAATAACCGCCAGTCTCTCGGCCAAAGCCTGGTCATGAAGAGAATAATACGCCCAGGCAGCAAAGTCATTAATAAATTCTGGCTCTTCAAAACGGGGAAACAAAAGACTGCCCCAAAAGTGATAGTAAATACTTCCTGGGTGAATATTAGTCAGTTTATCTTTTAATTCTCTCAAATTATATGCCTGAATCCCAGTAGCAATGGCAATTAAGGCACAATCTTTTACAGCAAAAGGCTGAATTTTAGGTTCTTTATTGTTCATGAGATATTTCTTTTTCACCCAATGTTTTTAATAAAGACCTTACTTCATATAAAGAACCTATATTAAACCTGGCTTTTGAGGGACTTAAACCCACTTTAATAGAGTAAGCCCATGGAGGTAAGATACTAAAAACATCTTCATCTGTCCAATCATCTCCAATAGCCAGAATAAAGTCCCATTTTTCTTTTGAAACCCATTTTAAGGCTGCTTTTCCTTTATTTATACCTGCATTTTTAACTTCCATTACCTTATTTCCTTCTAAAACCCCTAAATTAAAATTACCTGTAATATGTAAAAGGGCATCCCTTAATTCTCTAGCTCGCAATTGAGCTAACTCGGGGTCTGCCTTCCGATAATGCCAAACTAGCGAAAACTCCTTTTCTTCAATAAAGGAACCAGGTGTCCTATCTACATAGAGTTCAAGAATGGGTCTTATTTCTTCCTTCCAATCATTTCTCAAAGGCTCTAGCATCTCCCACTCTTTTTCTCTAACCCATACACCATGTTCAGCAATCAGTCCCAGCTTTAGATGCCCAAACCATTTCTCCAATGTTTCTTTATCTCTTCCACTTATAATTACTACTTTATTTCCTGGGATTTTGGTCAACATTTCAAGAGTTTTTAAAATTTGGGCATCAGGACTTGCCCTCTCTGGCTTCTCAGCGAAGGAAATTAAGGTTCCATCATAATCTAGTAATATAAGACGTTTATCAGCTTTTAAATAGTCTCTAATTAAGTTCTCTTTTATAACTGGAGTGAATTTTCTCACTAATAATTCCTGTTGTATTTTTTTAACATAAGAAAGCCTATCCATAAAATCATTTGCCCACCTTACTACATTATACCTCTGTAATCTCCTCCGCATTATCTTGTTTCGTTCTATTTGTTCTTCTTCTTTCATTTCCAATGCCTCTTTTAAGGCATTTACAATTCTCTCTTTATTATTAGGGTTTATAATAATAGCCTCTCCCAACTCCTTTGCTGCTCCAGCCATTTCGCTGAGAATCAATACACCACGATCATCCATTTTAGAAGCAATAAACTCCTTTGCTATCAAGTTCATTCCATCCCTTAATGGAGTAATTAAGGCAACATCAGCAATATTATACAAGGCAACTAAACTGGTAAAAGATAAACAACGATAAAGATACCAAACAGGTATCCAGCCGATAGTCCCATGTTTCCCGTTAATCTTACCTACAAGCTCATCTAACTCCGCTTTTAACAACTTATATTGCTCTACATTTGTCCGAGATGGCACAGCTACCAGCACCAGAGTAATTTTTTCTTTATATTTTGGGTTTTTTTCTAAAAAAAGATCAAATGCCTCCAGTCTTTGAGGTATACCTTTAGTATAATCCAAACGGTCAACGGATAAAACCATATTTCGCGTCTTAACAATGTGGCGAATCCTTTGAATTTCTTGCTTTACCTTGGGGTTTTTTGCTGCCCTGGCAAAACGTTGATAATCAATACCCATGGGGAATGCATCTACTCTTATCACCCTATTTTCGGCAGTAATATGTCCAAAACTATGTTCACAACCTATCAAAGAACTAGCACTTTCTAAAAAATGGCGGACATAGTCATAAGTATGGAAACCTATAAGGTCTGCCCCCAACAGACCTCTTAAAACATCCCTTCGCCAAGGAAGCAAACGAAAAATTTCAAAGGATGGAAAGGGAATATGAAGGAAAAATCCTATGGTTGCTTCTGGAAACCTATCTCTCAAAAATTGGGGCAATAACATTAAATGATAATCGTGTATCCAAATTATGTCATCCTCTTGGGCCACTTTTGCCACTTCATCACAAAAGATTTCATTTACCCGTTTATAAGCCTCCCACAATCTTTTGCTATGGACTGTATACAGGGGGAAATAGTGAAAAAGTGGCCAAATAGTTTTATTACAAAAACCATGATAAAAATTTTCTATATCAGATTGAGAAAGAAATACAGGATAACAATTTTCAGCTTTTAATCTTTTTTCAAATTTTTCTCTTTCGCTCCCTTTTATCTTTTCTTTAGCAACGCCTGACCATCCTACCCATATAGCTTGATATGCTTTATAAAAGGAACTTAAACCTGTAGCCAGTCCGCCTGCACTTGGCTGAAGATGGAAACTGCCTTTTCTTTTTACTATAGTAAAAGGTAACCTGTTAGAAACAAATACCAGTTTGTTCACATCTTTTAAATTATCATATTTAATGAATAAAGACAAGAAAACCCAAAATCCGCGATTGATTTTTTATAATGTGCGTAAGGTCAGTTGCTACACTTGTAGGTTTTCTTTTAAAGTTATTACGGATTTTGGGAAAATATGGTTTAAAGCAATTTATGTGAAAGAAACAATGGCTTCTACCAAGGCCTTTATAGTGTAAGTCTTAGGCATAATAGTTACTTTCAAACCTAGTTCCTTGGCAGTCTGAGCAGTAATCGGCCCAATACAGGCAATAGTTACACCCTGAAGCAATGCTCCTAATGGTTCAGGACTAACCATTTCTGCTAAATGTTTAACGGTAGAAGAGCTGGTAAATACAACGATATCTAACCCTTTGTCCAAAATTTCTTTCAATTTGTCTTTGTTTGCCTTAGGTAAAACTGTGCGATAAACTGGTATTATATCTACTTCTGCCCCAGCAGATTTAAGTGTCTCTGGTAAAATATCTCTAGCTTTCTCTGCCCGAGCTAATAAAACTTTCTTTCCGTTTATACCTTGGTTTTTCAGCGCTTCAGCCAAGGCCTCAGCCCGGAACTCTTGAGGCATAAGGTCAGGTTTTATTCCCCAATCTTGCAAGGCTAAAGCAGTCTTTTCACCAATTACCCCAATCTTTACTGACCCTAATGCCCGCACATCTTTATCCAGTTGTTCTAAACGTTTACGAAAATACTTAACTCCATTCACACTGGTAAATAGGCACCAATCATATTCATTTAAGTGAACAATGGCCTTATCTAAAAGTGCATAATCTGTAGGAGGGACAATTTCAATAGTAGGAAAAATATGACATCTGGCTCCCAATGCCTGTAACTCCTTTGCCATTTCACCTGCTTGTCCTAAAGTTCTAGTAATCAAAATTCTTTTCCCAAATAAAGGTTTTTTCTCCCACCAATTAAGGGTCTCTCTCAGTTTTACTACCTCACCAATAACTATGATAGCAGGTGGTTTTATCCCCTCTTTTTCTGCCAGTTTTGTAATATTGGCTAATTTACCCACTATGGTTTGCTGCTCAGGTAGTGTTCCCCAACGAATAATAGCTACTGGTTCTTCGGGTGAACGACCATATCGCAAAAGCTGCTCCACAATCTGAGGTAAACGACCTACCCCCATTAAAAAAACTAGTGTATCTACCCCTGTAGCCAATTTTTCCCAATTGATAGCAGAATCAACTTTAGTAGGGTCTTCGTGACCAGTAATAAAAGCCACAGAAGAGGCATAGGCCCTATGGGTAAGAGGAATACCGGCATAAGCAGGCACAGCAATAGCTGAACTCACACCTGGCACTATTTCAAAGGAAATTTTTTCTTTTATCAAAACTTGGGCTTCTTCACCCCCGCGTCCAAAGATAAAAGGGTCACCTCCTTTCAGCCGGATCACCATTTTACCTTCTTTGGCTTTCTTAATAAGCAATTGATTGATTTCTTCTTGGGAAAGGGTGTGACAACCCGCAGTCTTTCCCACATAAATCTTCTCTGCCCCTTGGGCATAATCTAAAAGCTCAGAATAGGCAAGATAGTCATAGACAACCACATCTGCTGTTTCCAAAAGATTTTTGGCCTTTAAGGTAAGCAATCCTGGGTCTCCTGGCCCTGCCCCTACTAAATAAACTTTAGCTTTTTGCATAAACCTCGTCCAAAACCTCCTTTGCACCCTGGTTTAAAAGAATCTCTGCTAACTGTTCTCCTAATGCAACAGCCAATTCTTTTGAACCTCTTAAAGTATGCTTAAAAAACCGTTGACCTTTGACATCCGCTACCAGCCCTTTAATCTCTATTTCACTTCCATTAAGCACTGCATAAGCAGCAATAGGCACCTGACAACCTCCTTCTAATCTAGCTAAGAACGCCCTCTCTGCGCTGACTGCTATGGCTGTAGGTAAATGATTTAGAGGAGCAACAAAGTCTTGCCATATCCTTTCTTTCCTAATTTCTACACCTAAGGCCCCTTGCCCAATAGCAGGAAGCATAACTTCTGGAGAAAGACATTCTGTAATCTGGTCTGCCATACCCATGCGTTTTAATCCCGCACTGGCTAAAATTATAGCATCCAAACCTTGGTGTCTTAATTTTTTAATTCTGGTATCTACATTTCCTCGTAAGGGCACTATTTTAAAATCAGGATTTAAATGGAGCAATTGGGCTTGTCTTCTCAGACTGCTAGTCCCAATAATGGCATTTAAAGGAAGTTGTGAAAACGAAGTATTATCTTGAGTAATTACCGCATCTCTGGGGTCTTCCCTTTGAGGAATTGCACCTAGACATAATCCTTCAGGTAAAAAAGTAGGCATATCTTTTAAACTATGTATAGCTAGGTCTATTTCTCCTTTTTGAAGGGCCTCTTCGATTTCTTTGACAAATAGACCTTTTCCCCCTATTTTGGCCAAAGGGGCATCTAGTATTTTATCTCCTTTAGTTTTAATAATTTTGACCTCAAACTCTGTTTCAGGATAAAAAACTTTTAATTGATTAATAACATCTTGAGTTTGTTTTAAGGCCAAGCCACTGCCGCGACTGCCTACACGCACCTTTTTGAGGCCCATCCAGAGCCTCCTAACGACAAGTGGCTCAGGAAAAAGCTGAGCAACTAGTGCAACTTTTACTTGATTTTACGGAGGTATTACTTTTTGTGCTACCTTTACCGAAACTAAAACTGCAAGCCGAAACCAGACGTTTTAAGTTCTTTCCCTGGCAATTTGGACAAACTATTTCTTCACCTGTCCGCACCAAACATTCAAATTGAGCACCGCATTCTTGACATATATATTCATAGATGGGCATCCTTTACCTCCTTTTTACCATGGATATATTTTTAAACATTTTAATGTAAATAAGCAAGAGGTACCTTAGAAAAAATCCATAAGCTTAAATTGTTTCATTTACCTATAGATATCTCCTGCCCTACAGTTTTTGATAGAGAATACTAAGGAATCTATAAATATTTCTTAGAACTTGCAAGAAAAATAGTTATTATGATAATTTAGAAACAGAACATGACTAATTTAAAAATCCTCATTACCGGTCCCCCTAGGATAGGAAAAACTACTATTATTAAAAAAATTACTCAATTCCTGAAAGAAAGAAAATATCCCTTACGAGGATTTTATACAGAGGAAATTAAAGAAAAAGGGAAGCGACTGGGGTTTAAATTGGTTACATTAGATGGGAAGGAAATCATCTTCTCTCATGTAGACATAGAAAGTCCTTATAAAGTGGGTAAATATAAAGTGGATATATTATCTCTGGAAAACCATCTTCCAATCTTAATCCCCCTTTGTTCTGAAGAAATCATTATAATTGATGAAATTGGGAAAATGGAATGTTTTTCTCAAAAATTTAGAAAAGTAATATGGGATTTGTTTTTTAAGCCAAATCCTATATTAGGTAGCATTAGTTTGAAGGGGAATAAATTTATAGAAAAGATAAAGCACTTACCTCAAGTAAGACTTATGGAAGTAAATCAGGAAAATAGAAACATCTTAGTAGAAACTATAATAACTGAGATAGCCTTAAAATCTATCAAAGGGAATTAAACTGATGGGAAATGAGCAAAAAGAAAAAAGATATAAAACCCCTGAAACACCCTGGGATATAGGTAAACCAGATTTCAATCTTATTGAAGCTGTAACTAAGATACCTATAAAACCTTGTAAGGCATTAGATATTGGATGCGGAACTGGCGACAATTCCATTTGGCTTGCTCAGCATTATTTTCAAGTGACAGGAATTGATATTTCAGAAATTGCGATAGATAAAGCTAAAGAAAAGGCCTTAAAAGCCAATATTAAATGTATCTTTATGGTAGCTGATTTCATTACAAATAAAATTGAAGGGGCACCGTTTGGCTTTGTCTTTGATAGAGGCTGTTTTCATTTATTTGACTCTGATGAGGAACGAAAAAGATTTGCCGAAAAAGTTGCTAACTATTTAGAAAAAGATAGTTTGTGGTTAACTATTGTTGGCAACGCTGATGACCAGAGGTCTGGCTACGGTCCTCCTCGGCGTACGGCAAGGGATATTGTTAACTCCGTAGAACCTTATTTTGAAATTCTCTCGCTAATCTCAAGTCATTTCGATTCTAACCGCCCAAATCCGCCCAGAGCCTGGGTTTGTTTGATGCGGAAACGGCAAAGGTGTATTTCTTTGATTTGACTTACTCTATATTTTGGATTTGTTGTCTGATCTTCTCCAGTTCGGTCTTAATTTCTACTACTTCCTGGCTAACAAAGGTATTATTGGCCTTTACTCCCATAGTATTAGCCTCCCTATGCATTTCTTGCAAAAGGAAATCTAGTTTGCGCCCCACAGGTTCGTCTTTCTCTAACCATTCCTTGAATTTTTGAAGATGAGTTTCCAAACGAACAATTTCCTCAGTAATATCACTTCTCTCGGCAAAAAGGACTACTTCCTGCACTAAACGGTCTTGATCTATTTCTATACCAGTTAATTCCTTAACTCTTTGTTTTAAGCGTTGAGCATAGTTCTGAAGTATCTCAGGTATATGTCCTTTGATTTTATTCAAAATAGTAGCAATATATTGGATGCGGTTTTCTATGTCTTTTTTTAGTTTTTCACCTTCTTGTTGTCGCATAGTCTTTATCTCATTTAGGGCTTCTTCTATTACCTGTTTTAGTGGAGGCCAAAATTCTTCTATATTGTTCTTTTCCTCTTCAGTAGTAAATATGTCCTTTACACCTAAAAACATATCCAGGGTAATATCACCATTCAGACCTAAGCCTGTTTTCAGGTCTTTTAAAAGGGAATAATAGGCCCTGGCTGCTTCCCAATTAACACTGAGAACAGGTAATCCTACCATATTACCGCTGATTTTTAGAGTGCATTCTACCCGTCCTCTGGTAATAAATTTTCCAATTAATTGCTTTATATCCTCTTCTAAAGACAAAAGTTTCTGAGGGAGTTTTAAAAAAATGTCACAATAACGGTGATTTAAAGTCCTCATTTCTACATTAAAATGTAAGTTATTCCAGTCAAGTTCACTCCTAGCATAGGCGGTCATGCTTCTCATTTTATACTCCTTCTTTTCTCTGTAATAGGTATTTTTTCCGGATAAATCGCAGAAGTTTCTTCAGTGACTCACTAGCATAATCAGGATATGTCCAAGGTAAAGGCTGAAAATCACCTTTTTGGTAAATAAGGGTTAAATCCGCATAAACACCTGCTCTTAAATATATGCGGTGAGTATAATTTTTGCCTGTAGCAAGGACTAAGCGTTCAGCCGTTATATAACCAGGGTCAATATTCACTCGCCTTTTTCCTGAATCCGCATATTTTTGTTCTAACCCATTAGTCTCTATCTTTATATCAGGAAGCTCATCAGGTAAAATCAATTTTTCAAAACTTATTAATCGCCTCCATAAAGGCTTACCCATTTCTGGACAATAATAATCTGTTTGGTCAAATGGTAAAACCTCACTTATAAAGTCTAAAGGGCCAAATAATTGTGAAAGATCAGTCAACACCTTTTGGTAAAACTCAGGGACCCTAAAAATAAGACTCATGATTAGTTTAGCAGGTAAAGGGGGTTTTAAAATACTCATTTGAGCTCTTTAAGATTTTAATAAGTTGTGCTCTATTCACTGTAGCTGTACCTATTTCACCTACTACCCTACCTGCTGCCAAATTGGCCAGTATGGCAGCCTCTTTAAAACTAGCCTTACTAACACAAGCCGCGGTAAAAGTAGCAATTACAGTATCACCTGCACCAGTGACATCATAGACTTTCCTAGCCATGGCAGGTATATAAGTAATGCTATCCTTTTCAAAAAGCACCATTCCTTGCTCTCCTCTAGTGATAAGAACTGCTTGAGTATCTAACTTTTGAAGCAAATTCTTCCCTGCTTTTTCCACCATATCTTTAGTAATATCTACCATACCATTAAATCCAGCGGCCTGAATGGCCTCATAATGATTAGGAGTAACCACACTCACACCTTCAAAAAGGAGTATATTTTTTACCTTAGGGTCTACAGCTAAAAAAATTCTTTTATCTTTAATAAGGTTTTTTAATTCCTTTATTAAAAGCGGACAAATAACTCCTTTGGCATAGTCAGAAACCAAAATAGCATCTATATCTGAAATATGGGCTTGAACAAAATCCAACATTTTTTTTACAGTATCATTATTAATTAAATGTCTTTTTTCTCTATCCACCCTGACTACTTGTTGACTATGGGCAATAATCCGGGTCTTAACTGTAGTAGGCCGGCCTGGTTCTATAATTAACCCTTGAGGGTCAATTCCCATTTTTTCCACTTCTTTTTTTAATTTATACCCTGCTTCATCATCTCCAATAACTCCCATTAAAAACACCTTTGTATCTAATGAAAACAAATTGTTTACTACATTAGCCGCTCCTCCTAAACGCCAAGATTCATCCACTACATCTACCACTGGCACAGGTGCTTCAGGAGAGATGCGATTTACTTTACCCCACATAAATATATCCATCATCACATCTCCAACCACTAAAATCTTAGCCTTTGGCAATTGCTCAACGATTTCCATCAAACGGTCTTTTTCCATGAATTTGCTTTTACAATATTCCCTACCATTTTTCAATATAAATCCCAAAAACCGGCAGGGATATGTCCTGCCCCTGCCCGACGGC
>Ga0190306_1000102_pt1 | contig 34124 bp, 29 predicted proteins | sample 48700734_MG_FD_161657 | JGI IMG/M metagenome (GOLD analysis project Ga0190306, IMG submission 161657) | Hydrothermal vent sediment bacterial communities from Southern Trench, Guaymas Basin, Mexico - 4870-07-3-4_MG | ecosystem: Environmental > Aquatic > Marine > Hydrothermal vents > Sediment ... | reverse complement strand
CTCCGGGGAATTTAACTTCCTGAACAGGGAATGCTGCATTATCTATTTTAATAAACTGAAAATATCTGATAGAGGGACTTATTTTAATGGGTGGAAAACCTTTTTACGGATGGGTAATTGTTGGTGTTGTATTTTTGCTCACCTTTATTTACCAGATACAATATACTTTTGGAATATTTTTAGAGCCCATGGTAAATCAGTTCGGGTGGTCAAGGGGATCTACAAGCGGGGTATATTCCATGGCTATATTTATATTAATGCCTATGGGAATATTCTGGGGCAAAATCCTGGATAAGCATAATCCGGGAAAACTTTTTCTTGTATCCTGTGCAATTGGCGGTTTGGGTTTATTCCTTAGCAGTTTTATATCCAATTTATGGCAATTTTATATAACTTTTGGTTTGCTTTGGGGAATAGGCTGGAGTTCTTTATTTATCACTTCAACAACTTTGGTTAGAAAGTGGTTTATTACTAAATCCGGATTAGCTATGGGTATATCTGTGAGCGGGATATCTATTGGCTGGGCTGTAATAATGCCCGTTACGGGTCATATTATTACTAATACAGGATGGCAGGATGCCTTTCGTGTTCTGGGAATCCTTGTCTGGATTGTAGGTATTATTGCAGGATTTTTGCTAAAAGCCCCTCCTGGAAACAAAATAATAAAACCTGATAAAAAAGTGCAGCCCCCTCTTGCTGTAAAAGATAATTATAAGCCCCTGTTCGGGAATGGGCACTGGGAAGTTGGTGAAGCCTTAAGAAGCCCGAGTTTCCGGATGATGTGGTTGTCGATGTTTTTAATTCTTATGGTAATATATATTGTTACATCTCATGGTGTTGCTTTTGTTACCATGCAGGGTATACCCGGAGAAACAGTTGCCTATGTTTTCGGTATAATGGGGTTGATTAGTATATCAGGAAGACTTGGTTCCGGTTGGTTTGCAGATTATTTAATAAGGAAAGGAGTGAACCCTGTACACTCGAGAAGGTATATGCTTTCCCTTTCATCTGCCTTAATGGGAGTAGGCGGGATTATACTGGTTACAACTACGAGTTCAATTCAGTTATGGATCTGGGCATTTGTCTTTGGTATCGGCTATGGAATACATGTACCTCAGCTTACCACGGTAATGGGTGATATGTTTGGAAGAAAAAATCTTGGATTATTAACCGCTCTCATAGGTACTGCAGGCGGTGTGGCAGGGATCATTGGCCCGGTCTTAACAGGTGTTTTTTATGATTATATGGGTAACTACATGCTGGTGTATAAATTGGTTATAATTATAAGTTTTCTTGGAGCAATAGTTTCGCTGCTTATACGTGTACCTGAAAAAAAGCCATAAAAGTTCTAAGTTTTTATGCCTGAATATAAAACCGTGCAAAAACCGCTTTGTTTATAACATTTTTGTTGTCAGGTTTTTTAGAGAACTATAATCAGGTACTTGAACTAAATTTACTCTTCATTTGCTCAAAATAATCCAGAGCTTCTTCATCCTGCACATTTTCTACCGGTTTATGAAAAATTATCAGTTCCTTAGGAATTTCTTCCAGAAAGGGTGAGGGTCCCGTATCTACAATCTCAAATCTAATTTTGCGCGTCTTACAGCTTGTCATAAAAAGCTTCTGCTTTGCTCTTGTAATGGCAACATAGAATAGACGTCTTTCTTCTTCTATATTGTCAGGATTTTCTTCAATAGATCGTGCATGAGGAATTATATTATTTTCTACACCAGCAAGAAAAACATATTCAAACTCAAGGCCTTTTGATGCATGGATGGTCATAAGGTTTACCTGCCCGTTATCCCCATCTTCATCATCATCACGGGTAAGGAGGGTAATTCTATTAAGATATGTACCTAAATCTTTATCTTTGTTATCAGGATTTTTTTCCCATTTTTCAAAAAGTTCGATAAAAATACCAATATTTTTATACTTCCATTTGGCAAGTTTTTCATTCTTCTGATGTTCGATTATCAGGTATCCCCAATAGTTTATAGTCTCTACTAAATCACGTATCATTTTTGTTTTATTTGTGAGTTCATCTTCCAGCATTTCCCTGTAATTCTGAATCATGTCAATAAATTCCTGCAGGCTGCTTTGTATCTTGTCAGAAAGAGGAGAATCTCCGTTCCAACGGAGTTCTGTTGCTGCTGCATGAAGGCTGCATTCTTTTTCTAATGCAATTTCTCTAATTTTTAGAAGGGTTGCTTTTCCCAATCCCCGTCTGGGCATATTAAGTATTCTTAAAAAATTTATATCGTCATCCGGATTATTAAGAATTCGCAGATATGCAATTATGTCTTTAATTTCTTTTCTTTGAAAAAAACTCTGTCCTCCGGATACCTTATATGGAATGTTTTCCGCAAGAAAAGAATTTTCAATAATTGCACTAAGGTTATTTGTCCTTATGAGGACTCCAAAATCATGATATTTAAGTTTTTCACTTTGGTGGAAATTTTTTATCATTTCCGAAATAAAATCAGCTTCTTTGGATTCGTTCTCCGGATAGTAAATTTCTATAGATTGTCCCTGACCAATTCCTGTCCAAAGCTCCTTCTCTTTTCTGTTTGTATTATTGGAAATTAAACTGTTGGCAACAGCAAGTATATTTTCGGTAGATCTATAGTTTTGTTCAAGTTTTATTTCGTTCAGTTCAGGAAAATCAGTTTCAAAATTTATAATATTTTGATAATTAGCACCTCTCCAGGAGTAGATTGACTGATCGTCATCTCCTACAACACATATATTTCTATTTTCCCTGGCAAGTTGACTAATCAGTGTGTATTGTGTAAGAGAAGTGTCCTGAAATTCGTCTACCATTATATATTGATATTTAAGCTGGTATCCTTTAAGTATATCAGGATGTTCTGCAAATAATTTAACCGGGAGAACAATAAGATCATCAAAATCCACAGCATTATGATTAACCAGATATTCCTGATACTCCTCATAGAGGGGTTGAAAGTTGATATTATTATCATTCCAAATATCACGTTTTGTTTTAATGGATGAAAATATATTTGCCAGCTCATAAATATCCAGAACATCAGGAGAAATATTTAATTCCCTTGCTGATTCCTTTATAGCGGATATTTTATCTGTCTGATCATAGATGCTGAAATTTTCACTATATCCAATATTTGTAATGCTTTCTTTTAAAATTTGTACACCAAATGCGTGAAAGGTTGAGATGGTAAGGTTTGTTAGTTTCTTACTAGTAAGAGATTTTACTCTCTCTCCCATTTCTTTTGCTGCTTTATTTGTAAATGTAAGTGCAAGTATATTGGATTGATGTATACCATTATCCAGCATATGAGCAATTCTGTATGTAATCATCCTGGTTTTTCCGGAACCTGCTCCTGCAATAATTAGTAGTGGGCCTTTCAGTTTTGCCGCAGCAAGATATTGCTTATCATTGAGTTCTTTTTTAATATCTACCAAATTTAATTCCTATAATCCCAAATTCCCAAAATCCTTTAATCCCAAAATCCTTTAATCCTTTAATCCTAGTATTGTTTTATAAAAAAGGAGAAGGCTTCTATTCCATAATAAGTTATTGTAAGTACAATTGTTCCTGAAATTATTACACCTATAAGAACACTTAAAAATGTCTTTTTGGGATTTAATCCTAATATCCATGCTCCCAGAGTACCTGTGTATGCACCTGTAATTGGAAGTGGGATAGCAACAAAAAGTGTTATTCCGGGATAACCATACTTTTTTACCTTATTTTCAACTTTATGTCTGGTTTTTTTAACAAACTTATCAAAAAGATTTTGATACCAGGTAAATTTAATTAGAAATTTGTGGAAAGTTGACAGAAAAATATAAACTAATGGTCCTACTGCTGCATTTAGTATTATGCAGTAAAACCAGGTAAACACTGGAGACAGACCATGGGCTATTGCATAGGGTATTGCCCCTCTAAGTTCAGAAATTGGGAGTAGTGAGAGAAATGCAGTAATAATATATGTCATAAAAATCTACCTTATTTCTATTGCATCAACAGGGCATATTTCATGGCAGCAGTAGCACCGAATACATTTATTATAATCCACAGCTACAAACTTTCCAGTTGGCCCCTCTTCGAACCAGTTTGCATTTGAAGCACATATTTTTATGCACTCACCACATTTTATACATTTTTCCTCAATAAAATATGGTTTGGGTTTCATCTTCTGCTGGATTTTTTCAAATACTCGAAAATGGAACAAATTAAATATAATATTTTGAAATTGTTTACTTTTTATAAGTTTATAATCTTTTATTATTACATCTTCAATATTCAGGCCTTTCACTTCAATATCAGATATATTATCTAATCCCAAATCTCTTTTTAAAGCTAGTTTGTTTGTAGGAATGTCCATAGGATCATATCCTACGATAGAGCTTGCAACGATATCAAGGGCTACTGCATTTTTACTTGCAATAATAAGATTTACCGGTCTAGGATAACCGTTCCCAGGGCCGGGGCCTTCCATTCCAATAACTGCATCCATGATGGAATATGCCGGCTTTACCGCTTCGAGGAGATCAAGGATCATTTCTCCGAAATTGTTTCTGTCAGGGTAGGAAACATGATATGGAGATTTACTTAATCCTGGTAAAAGACCGAAAAGATTTTTTACTGCTCCGGTAAAATACATAAGCATATGGGTTTTAATTTTTGGGATGCTAATAACCATATCTACATCATTTATAATAGATGTTACCTTAAATTTCTTTTGTTTTTTACCAGTTTCTGTTTTTATTGTTGTTTTACCTTTTGTAAAATCAACCCATTTAGCACCTGTTTCATCTGCAACCTGGCGAATACCGCTTTTTCTGCCTGAATAACCTGGTCTTTGAAATCCTGGAGAATCTCCTATATAGATTTCTACTGCTCCTGCTTTCTGCATATATTTTATAACTGCCCGAACAAACTCAGGATGAGTCGAAATTGCCTTAATTGGGTCTGAGTCGGATAATATATTTGGTTTTAGCAGTAATTTCTTACCTTTTACATCAATTCCACCGGATAGATCCATTGCTTCTTCCAGAGCTTTTTCCAGTTCATTACTATCGTAAGTGTTACACTTTACCAGTCCAACTTTAACTTTAACTTTCACTTTTAATTCTCCTTTGTTTACTGAGATCGTTCCTCATAGCTTCGCTTTTCCGGTACGACTTCTTGGCGAGCAGGGGTGAAGTTCCGACCAGTCCTGGCCTTCATTTCATCGAATAGCTTTTCATATTGTTTAATTATTGTATTCCAGCACAATCCGCTCATTTTATCTATTAATACATTTTGTTTAAAGACTTTATCTTCAATTCCAGGGTATATTACAATAGATTTGGCTGTGATCGCGTCCATAGGTCAGATAGGAACAAAGTCAGGAAGATGACTAAGAAACAAGGGTGATTCTTTAAAAAATGTTCTTTTTTGAGTTTCAGACCGGCCTTTTCTATTATTTCGCCTCTATTTATGGCTTTAAGAAAAGAATTTAACTCTTTTATTCCGATAGAACATCCTGGAACAGAGAAAGACGGGATTATGGCATGGGTATGACTGCATTCAGGATTACTACAATTAATCCTGTGAATATCAATTGTCTTGGCATATAATTTTTTTTCATAACTTCCATGATATTTTACAGATGATCCACAAAATGGACATAAAAACTGAGAGAAGCTGAAAGATAGTATAAAGTATGGATAGTCTGTTTCCGAAATATTGAGTAGTATTATTTTAAAATGGCCGGGATCAGGCAGAGCACTAACTCGTACCTTGTTCCCGGTTTATTCCCCCTAATTAAATTTCCTTTCAAAAATTCATTTCGGGAAAAAAGATTTAAAAGTTTAATCTAAGAGCGGGAATTAACACCAGTTGGCTGGCAGTATTGCTTATTATTTGATTAATCCTGGAAACATCTTCTTTAGAAAGTCCCCGAATAGATCCATCATCAGATACACCAATATAAATAGTACCACCTTCTGAATTAGAAAAAGCTGTCATTTCTGCTGCTAATGACTGACCATTGCGTATTTCGATTTTAAATGATGGGCTTTTAAATGCAACTTTCCGGTTTGATTAGAAAGGCTCATACATTTTGGGGATCCTTTCCTGATCGAAAAAGCCAAAAACAAGCCGTATTCAGAGACGTCACAAAAGCCGCAGTAAGTTTTTTATAGATCAGATTGTATTTTTTATATAAAATTTGTATATTATTAAAATTCCGCCTGTCATAAGGCGGTTTTTTTGTTATTATTAAGTAAGGGATGATAGAATGATATGTGAAATTTGTAAAATTAAGACTGCAGTTTTTCATGTGCAGCAGTTTATAGGTGATAATGTATATGAAATGCACCTTTGTAGAGATTGTGCGGCTAAAAAAGGGATTTCCAGGGATGGTAAAAGTTTTGACTTTTCCTTATCAAAACTTCTTACCAACTTTAACAGCAAAGTTGTGCCCGAAAAAACTCTAAATGAGTTTGAGACCTGTAAAACATGTGGAAGTAAAGCTGTCGATATAAAAGAGGATGGCCAGGTTGGATGCCCTGATTGCTATAATTATTTTAGAAGTACAATTGCATCAATTATATCCTTAAACGGACTATATTTTGAGCATAAGGGAAAGCTGCCTTCCAAATTACAGGCATACAAAACAATTCTTATTGATAAAGAAAAGTTAAAACGTGAGTTGGAACGGGCTGTTAATAATGAGGAATATGAGAATGCAGTTATTTTAAGAGATAAGCTTACAAATATCGAAGCAGGTTTTAGTTTAAATGAGGATTGATACTTCTTTACTTGAAGAAATTCCATTGTGGTTTAGGGATCATGGAGAAGAAGAGGACATTGTTCTTTCGAGCAGGATTCGCCTCTCAAGGAATCTTACAGGTTTCCTCTTTCCCGGAAAACTCGAACTTGAAGATGAAATTAAAGTTAAAAACTTAATTATCAATGCATTTGATATGCTGGGTTTGGATTTTAGTTTGTTATCTATTTCAGATATTACCGGAATTGAGAGAAGAATGCTTACCGAACGGAATATTCTTTCACAGGATTTTATCCTAAGTAAACATAAATCTTTTATATTAAGTTCAGATCAGAATATATCCTGTATGATTAATGATCTGGATCATCTTGGATTGGCTGTTTTTAATACCGGTTTAAGTTTAGGCAAAGTTTATAATACAATTGATTCTATTGAATCAAAATTGGAAAAAGTTCTTGATTTTGCAGTTTCTCTTGAATTTGGATATCTAAATTCAAATGTTAGAAATTCGGGTACGGGACTTAAGGCTTCAGTCATGCTTCATTTGCCGGCTCTGGTTCAATTATCATTATTTGACAGAGCTCTAAAGTCTTCTTTGGATAAAGAATATACGGTTAAGGGGTATATGGGGGATGATGAAGGCTCTCTTGGAGATTTATACCAGATATCCAACGGACTATCTATTGGATATGATGAAAAATCAATAATAGAAAAGCTTACTGAAATTACTTTAAAACTGGTAAATTATGAACGGCAGGCAAGAATTGAACTTGTTAATAAACGGAAACCTCAACTTGAAGACAGATTTTACCGTTCATTAGGTTTATTAAGTTCATGTCGCCTTTTAAATTCCAGCGAAGCAGTAAAAGCTCTGACAGATATAAGACTTGGTATAGTGTTAGGGTTTACAGAAATTGATATATTAAAAGTTAACTCCCTGTTATTGCTGTCTCAAAAAGCACATATTCAAAATATGCTTGGTAAAAATGAGAGTAATTCTTTATCTATTAATTTAAAAAGATCAGAATTAGTAAAAAGTTATTTGAATTTAGCTAAGTAAATGGAGGGAATTATATATGTTTAAAGGGCTTACGCAGAGGGCACAACGTATTTTAACAGTTTTTGCACAGGAAGAAGCCAAGCGTTTTCATTCTGATCAATTATTACCTGAACATATTATACTGGCATTATTAAAAGATGGTGGAGGTCTCGGTTTCAGTGTGTTAAAATCACTTAATGTTGATCCCCAGGGGCTTCAGATTGAAATAGAAAAAAATATACCGCAAAAACACTCTGGTTATATTTTAGGAGATGTCCCTCCTTCTCACCGGGGAAAAAATATTTTGGAAAGTGCTGCTGAAGAAGCAAGAAAAATGAAAATTCAGTATATTGGAACAGAGCATCTTTTGTTAGCTTCTGTAATTGAGACCGGTAGTATTGTGCAGCGTTATTTACAAAAATATAATATTGGACCACAGGAAATCATAAATGAGATAAATGATCTGCGTAAAACAACAGAACCTGCCCGGAAAAACAGCAGACCGGTTCAATCAGGGAAACAAAGGCCGTCTGTTCCAAATTCAAAAGGAACACCTACCATCGATCAATTTTCACGTGATCTTACGGAATATGCCCGTTTAAATAAACTTGATCCTGTTGTTGGCCGTAAAGAAGAAATAGGCCGGGTAATACAAATTCTGGCAAGACGGACAAAAAATAATCCGGTACTTATAGGTGAGCCGGGTGTTGGTAAAACTGCTATTGCTGAAGGTCTTGCACAGATAATAGTATCGGGTGAAGGTCCCGATTTACTTTCAGGTAAAAGAGTTCTTACTTTGGATATTGCTTCCCTGGTTGCAGGAACTAAATACAGAGGAGAATTTGAAGAACGGCTTAAAAAAGTTATGAAAGAAATACGCAATTCCGGTAATATTATTCTATTTATAGATGAGCTCCATACTATAATCGGAGCAGGCGGTGCTGAAGGTGCTGTTGATGCTTCCAACATGCTTAAACCTGCTCTTTCAAGGGGAGAGCTTCAATGTATAGGAGCAACAACCTTAAGGGAATATAGAAAGTATATTGAAAAGGATGCAGCCCTGGAAAGAAGATTTCAAACAATTTATGTAGATGAGCCAGGTGTTGAAGAAACAATAGAAATACTTGAAGGTGTCATTACAAGATATGAAGATCATCATCATGTAAAATATACAAAAGAGGCTTTAAGAACTGCAGCTGTTATGTCTGATAGATATGTAAGTGATCGATTTTTACCGGATAAAGCCATAGATCTGATTGATGAAGCCGGATCTGTTAAGAGAATTGAAAATGCTGTAAGACCTGACGGATTAAAAAATCTTGAAATAGAAATTGATCTGCTGACACGTGAAAAAAAGAATCTTGTAAGTAATCAGGATTATGAAAAAGCTGCTGCTGTAAGAGATAAAGTAAGAGATTTAAAATCGAAAATAGATGAATTCAGCACGGGATGGAATCAAAACAAAGAAAAAAACAGGGTTTCTGTAGAAGCACTCGATATTGAAAATGTTATTGCCGGGATGACAGGTATCCCTTTAGCCAGAATTGCACAAAAAGAATCTGATAAGTTACTTGATACTGAATATGAACTGCATAAGACTGTAATAGGTCAGAATGAAGCAATAAATGCCATTGCATCAAGTATAAGGCGGTCTAGAACAGGCCTGTCCTCTCCTGACAGACCAATGGGATCCTTTATTTTTTTAGGACCTACCGGAGTAGGAAAAACTCTTCTTGCAAAAACCTTAGCCCAGTTTCTGTTTGGAAATAATGATGCACTGATTAGAATTGATATGTCTGATTTTATGGAAAAACATAATATAAGTCGTCTTGTTGGAGCCCCTCCGGGATATGTCGGTTATGAGGAGGGTGGGCTTTTAACAGAAAAAGTACGACGGAAACCATACAGCGTAATTTTACTTGATGAAATTGAAAAAGCGCATCCGGATGTTTTTAATCTTCTTCTTCAGGTACTGGAAGAGGGCGAACTGCAGGATAACCTTGGGCATAAGGTTTCTTTTAGAAACACAGTGCTTATAATGACTTCAAATGCCGGTGCACGGGAGATTACCCAGGAAAGTTTTCTTGGTTTTAAATCCGAAGAAGGAATCTTAAATTATTCAGAAATTAAAGCATCGGCAATGAATGAGCTCAAAAGAAAATTTCGTCCCGAGTTTATAAACCGAATAGATGAAATAATTGTATTTGAGAGCCTTTCAAGGGAAAATCTTATGGATATTCTGGAAATCCTTCTTGCCGAAGTAAAAATGAGACTTCTGCAAATGAATATTGTTATTGATATAAGGAAACCTGTTAAAGAATATTTGATAGATTCCGGATTTGATCTGAAATTTGGTGCCAGACCTCTGCGAAGGGCAATTCAAAAAGAAATTGAAGATCCCTTATCTCTTCAAATTTTACAGGGTGAATGTCCAAAAGGCAGCAGAATTAAGGCAGGATTAAGAAAAGGTGAAATTCATTTTACTATTAATAAACCGGAAACTGCTCAAATAATGACAACACTTGAATCTTAAAGAGGTATTATGAATCTTGAATTATTTGTACTTGGAACCGGTGGTATGATGCCTCTGCCTGGTAGATTTCTTACTTCGGTTCTTGTCAGAAGAGAAGGGGAGCTGTTTCTATTCGACAGTGGTGAAGGAACTCAGGTATCATTACGAAAACTTAATTTAAAATGGAAAAAAATTTCAGCAATATTTATAAGTCATACTCATGCTGATCATGTAACAGGCTTACCTGGAATCCTGATGCTTTCAAGTCAGGTAGAAAGAGATGACCCTTTATATATTTTCGGGCCGCCCCGAATTGCAGAATATGTTGAGATGAATAGAAAAGTTCTGGATATGTATATAAATTATGAAATTATTGTCAGGGAGATAACAGAGCCTGGAATTATTTATAAAGGTGATGGATTCTCAGTAAATGCATTCCCATTACGTCATACTAAGCCCTGTATAGGATATTCTCTTATTGAAGATGAAAGAGCAGGTGTTTTTTTCCCGGAAAAAGCCCAGGCTTTGGAAGTACCTATGGGACCCTTATGGGCAGAGCTTCAAAAAGGAAATGATGTTACCCTGTCCAATGGTACTGTTGTCTCTGCTTCGGATATTCTTGGTAAACCCAGGACAGGTAGAAAAATAAGTTTTATAACTGATACACAGTATTTTCCTGAAATATCTGATTTTGTAAAAAAATCCGATTTATTAATATGCGAGGGAATGTTTAAGGCTGATCTTCAGGAAAGTGCAGAAAAGAAAAAACATATGACATCCATGCAGGCTGCACAAATAAGTTCTGATGCCGGAGGGATCAAAAAAATGGGTTTAATTCATTATAGTCCCAGATATACAAAATATGAACTGACAGGTCTTCTTGAAGAAGCCAGAACTATTTTTCCTGATACGTTTTTGACAAAAGACGGTCAGAAGATAGCAATACCCTTTGTGGATTAAGGAAATAAATCAGCTGCTGGTTTGAGTTTTTGAAAGATACTCTCTATATCTGGCAGGATTGGGTCTAAAGCCAATTATAGGGAAATTAGGATCTCTCTTTGCCTTTTGCAATGCTGCTTTTGCTTCGTTTATAATGATGTTTCCGCTAATTAGTCTGCCATTTCTTGAACTTAGCCCAAACATGATTGGAAATTTTAATTCACCTGTACTTACAAAAGTCTGATCAAAATTTTCTACAAGCTTTATTCCGTTTTCAAGGTCAGTATTTGGAACAAGGATACCAAAAGTGTCACTATCCAGTTTAAAAATTAAATCATGAAATGGGAAATATGATTTTAGATTTTTTTCAAATTCGATTGTATTTTGATTTATTTGATTTCCGGTCGAAGCTGTAAGGATTAGAACTATATCCTGGTCAAAAGAGGCTGATTTTTTCAGTTCATCCGATATTTTTTGAATATTAGGGTTAATGGGATTTTTTTCAATTATATTTTTTTTTGTATTATTACTGTATTGCGGGTTTAATTCGTTTTCCAAATGGTATACCTTAACAAGAAATATACTTATTGTTAAAATGTAAACAAAAAGGACTACTGAGGTTTTTATAAAAAAAGAACTTATTTCTTTCTTTGAAAGAACTGAAAAAATAGCATTTATGTGATATTCAGTTTCTCCGGATGTAATTGTATCCCTATATATTATATCGAAAGGATATTTATTCTTAGCCAAAAATTCTGAGTTTACATAACCGGGTTCCAGTCCCGATTTTGAATAAAAGTAAATTGGGGAATTATCACTTGCATTAATTTGAAAAACCTTAATATTATTCATTGTTTTATAAGAATGATTTAATTTTTGAAGATTATTGGACGGATTATCATTTAAATTATTTTTTAAAATTTGAAAATTATTAAAGGAAGTACTTTTAATTTTCCTTATATTGTATATTTCCAAAATTACTATAGTTGAAATTATAAATAGAAATATTACAGAAACAATTCCAATTAAAAATTTTATCTTTGAATTAAACATGATTACATTATACGCAATAATAAAAATATTAAAAGCGATTTTTTATTTTCCTGTGCAATTCCATAAAAAGTATATATCATAAATATAGGATTATTATTTCATTTATAATAGATTAAAGGGGATTATTGAATGGATATTGGAAATTTAAAATTTGATTCTAAAAAAAGAACTTATATAATGGGAATTTTGAATGTTACTCCTGATTCTTTCTCTGATGGTGGAAAATTTTCCAACATAGACAGTGCTATAGGTCATGCTGTCCTTATGGAGGAAGAGGGTGCTGATATTATTGATATTGGAGGAGAATCTACAAGACCAAATCATAGTGATGTTTCAGAGAATGAAGAACTGGACAGGGTTATTCCAGTAATTGAAGAACTTGTTAAAGTATTGCATATTCCAGTATCTATTGATACTTCCAAAGCACTTGTTGCTTTAGAGGCAGTTAAAGCCGGTGCATCAATGATAAATGATGTTTGGGGTTTTAAAAAAGATTCGGGAATTGCCAAGGCTGCTGCGGATTCCGGTGTAGTTTGTTGTTTAATGCATAATAAAGATAATACAAATTATAATAATTTAATAAAGGATATAAAAAATGATCTTTATGTTAGCATTGATATTGCTCTGAAAGCCGGTGTTAGTAAAGAAAAAATTATACTTGATCCAGGGATTGGGTTTGGGAAAACAGTGGAACAAAATTTGGAGCTTATGTCAAAACTTCCGGAAATTGTGGAAATGGGATTTCCTGTAATGTTGGGAACATCCAGAAAATCCATGATTGGCATTTCTCTCGATCTTCCGGTGGATAAGCGTCTTGAGGGTACAATAGCAACTAATGTACTTGGAATAAACAGTGGCTGTTCTATTATCCGGGTTCATGATGTTAAGGAGAATCTTCGGGCAGTAAGAATGACTGATATTATATTAAAATACAATTCTGAATAAGGACATGAATATGACAGCTAATAATAATATTTTTTCCACTGCTTTTATCGGAGTGGGATCCAATATTGGTGACAGATATAAAAATATTAAGGATGCTGAGAAAGAGATAAACAGATCGGGTAAATGTGAAATAGCCAGAGTTTCTAAAATTTATGAAACAGATCCGGTAGGGTATCTAAATCAGAACAATTTTCTTAACTGTGTATTTGAAATTAAAACTGAATTAACACCCGACCAATTAATTAAGTTTCTTCTAAAAACAGAGAAAATTTTAAAACGGGAAAGGATTATCCACTGGGGACCCAGGACTATAGATCTTGATATACTTTTTTACAATAATCTTGTAATTACTTCTGCCAATTTGATAGTACCTCATCCCAGAATGCATGAAAGGATGTTCGTAATGAAACCTCTTTGTGATCTGATACCGGATTATATCCATCCTGTAATTGGTGAGACATGTTCTTTAATTGAAGCTGGACTGGAAAAACAGCAGGGGATACCCGAGGTATGGAAACCTAAAGACTAATTATTTTTATCATATTATCATTATAAATAAATAATTGATAAAAGAATATAAGTAAGCTAAACTTTACTTGTTAAAAAGTTAGTAAGTGAGTATAAATTCTAATCTGCTTTAGAAAAATTATTAGGAGATAGCGCTATGGTGAAACTGGATCATATTAATAGAAGAATAATAAGAATTCTTCAGGAAAACAGCAGTATTACCAATAGTGATTTATCCAGAGAAATTGGTCTTGCTGCAGCTACTACTCTTGAGAGAGTAAAAAAACTTGAAATATCAGGAATTATAAAAAATTATGTTGCTCTTGTGGATCAAAAAAAAGTTGGAAAGTCTATAACCGCTTTTGTTGAAATATCCATGATAAATCATTCTGCCGCATCTATAAAAAAATTCAGTAAAGAAATTGCAGCTTTTGCTGAAGTGCTTGAATGTCATCATTTAGCCGGAGATAAGGACTTTTTATTGAAGGTAGTTACTGAGAATATAGAAAGTTATAGAATCTTTGCATTGGATAAACTTGCTTCAATACCTGGTATTGGTCATGTTTGTACTCTTTTCACCCTGGATACAATTAAATATTCTACAGCTATCCCCCTTGAATAACTGTGAATAGAAGGGTTTGTACTTTGGAAACCGAATATAATAGGGTAATATTGCTGGACATACGAATTATATGTATGTATAGTATAATAAAAGCGATTATTAGGAGATGCTTATGTCAGAAATGCTTGTTTTGGGTGATGAGGCTCTTGCCCTGGGTGCGATTGATGCCGGCCTTGGTGTGGCTTACGGATATCCGGGTACACCTTCAACCGAAATACTTGAGTTCATTCAAAAATATGCAAAGGCCAATAATAGTGAAATTATAGCACGCTGGTGTACAAATGAAAAAACTGCTTATGAGGGGACTGTGGGTGTCTCGTATGCAGGAAAAAGATCACTGGTTACAATGAAGCATGTTGGATTAAATGTTGCTGCTGATGCATTTATGAATTCTGCACTATTGGAAATTAATGGTGGTCTTGTTCTGGCTGTTGCAGATGATCCCGGAATGCATTCTTCCCAGAATGAACAGGATAGTCGTTATTATGCGAATTTTGCTAATATTATTTGTCTTGAACCACGAAATCATCAGGAAACTTATGACATGACTATAGAAGCTTATCGTATATCAGAGTTATTTCATATTCCGGTAATGATTAAAATGGTAACCAGGCTTTCTCATTCAAGATCCGTTATTACAAGGATTGACAGCCTACCTATAAAAGATCTGGGAACAGCAAAAGATAAACTCAAATGGATGGCTCTCCCGGCTCTTTCCCGAAATAACTGGAAAGAACTGCTGGAGAAACAAAAAACTTTTTTAGAGTATTCTATAGATTCAAAGTTTAACACTTTGAAAATCAATAAAAATTTTAAGGAATTTGGTGTTATTACAACTGGTTTGGGTGGGAATTATTTTTTCGAAAATATTGATGATTTGGAAAATAAACCATCACATTTACATATAGCAGTATATCCTGTGCCGTTGAAACAAATTAAAGAACTGGCTGCTGCAGTTGACAGTCTGATAGTAGTTGAAGAAGGTTATCCCTTTGTTGAAAAAATGCTTAATGGAATAATATCCGAAACACTTCCTGTTCATGGGAAACTGGACGGCACTTTACCACCTTCAGGTGAATTGAATCCTGATAGTGTCCGCCTGGCTCTTGGTCTTGCCCCCAGGGTCAGTCAGGAAGTGAAGATTGGAATTCTTCCCGGAAGACCCCCTCAGCTTTGTGTGGGTTGTCCCCATGCAGATTCGTTTCATGCATTAAATGCTGCTTTGGAAAATTATGATGAAAGTATAGTTACTGGTGATATTGGTTGTTATGCTCTAGGTGCATTACCACCTCATTCAGCAATAGAAACTCTTCTTTGTATGGGAGCTTCTATAGGAATGGCAAGAGGAGCAAGTGAAGCAGGCAGAAAGCATGTAGTAGCAAGTATAGGTGACGGAACCTTCCTTCATTCCGGTGTAACTGCCCTAATTGATGCAGCATCTGCCAATACAAATATGACTCTTATGATTATGGACAACAGCACCACTGCTATGACTGGAATGCAGGATACAATAATGACAAGTCCCATGATTAAAAATATTGTTCTTGCCTGCGGTGTAGCTCCTGAGCATCTTAGAGAACTTAAAGTTTTACCTAAGAATCATGAAGAAAATACACAGATCATGAAAGAGGAAATTGAATACGAAGGTCTTTCGGTAATAATAACTTTAAGAGAGTGTATTCATGTTGTTGGTAAAGTTAGGGGGGTAATAAAATAATATGGCGGATAAATATGATATAATTCTTTCGGGAGTAGGTGGACAGGGAGTCCTGTCTGTAGCCGCAGTAATTTCCATAGCAGCTATGAAGGATGGTTATACACTTAGGCAGTCTGAGGTTCATGGAATGGCACAGAGGGGAGGAGCTGTTTTGGCTCATATGAGAATATCCAAAACAGTTATTGCAAGCGATCTTATTCCTATGGGATGCGCGGATGTAGTCTTGAGTATGGAACCAATGGAAAGCCTTCGGTATGTTAATTTTCTAAAACCGGAAGGAATCCTTATTTCAGCTGCTGCTCCCTATGAAAATATTCCTGATTATCCTGATCTGGAGGGAATTCATAAACAGATTGAAAGTTTAAAAAGAAGCAGAATTATAGATGCAAAAGCCCTGGCAAAAGAGGCTGGTACCATGAAGGCTGTAAATATGGTTATGGTAGGGGCTTTGTCTTCCCAATTAAATATACGGGAAGAAAGTATTGTTGAAGCAGTAAAGGAAATTTTTGCTTCCAAGGGAGAAAAAATTGTAGCTGCAAATCTTAAAGCTGTTGAACTGGGAAAAAAGACAGGAGCAGAATTATGAGTATTACACAGGATCTAAAACCACTTTTTTATCCTGATTCTGTGGCACTTATAGGTGCATCTGCCAATCCTGCAAAAGTGGGAAATAGAATTCTTAAAGTACTTAAGAAGACTGTTACAAATTTATATCCTGTCCACCCTTTAGAAAAGGAAGTTCTTGGCATTAGTGTTGTAAATAGAATTGAAGATCTTCCTGATAATATAAGTCTTGCAGTAGTTACTATAAGTGCCCGAAGAGCAGTTGAGGCTGTAAGATCCTGTGCAGTCAAAGGGATTAAAGTTGTTGTTATAGTATCCGGAGGATTCAGTGAAGTCGGTGGGGAGGGTAGCCTTCTTGAGAAGGAATTAATAGAGATACATAAAAAATACGGTACAAGAATGCTTGGTCCAAATTCTTTGGGTATTTTTCTTCCTGAAACTGGTCTTGATACAATTTTTGTAGAGCATGGTGATAAAGCACTTTCCGGAGGTGGAGGAATAGCTTTTATAACTCAGAGTGGGTCAGTAGGGACTGAGGCTTTAGGTCTGGCGAGTAATACCGGATATGGAATGAGAGCATTCGTGGGTCTTGGAAATAAAGTGGATTTAACAGAAACCCATTTTTTGGAATATTTTGCAAGGGACAGTAAGACAAATTGTCTTGCTTTCTATAGTGAATCTATTGAAGATGGAAAACTTTTTCTTGAAAAAGCCAAAGAAGCTTCCAGAAAAAAAGCAGTAGTAATACTAAAAGCAGGTAGAACAGAAGCCGGTCAGTCTGCTGTAAGTTCTCACACAGGAAAGCTTGCCGGGTCTGATAATGTTGTTAATGGTGCTTTCAGGCAATACGGTATTCAAAGAGCTTATGATGAGGAAGAAATATGTGATGCCTCTAAAGCATTATCTATGCTAAATATTCCCGGAGGAAACAGGGTTGCTGTGATTAGTGCTGCTGGTGGATACGGAGTAATGTGTACAGATTATATTGAACAGAAAGAAACCAGGATTAAACTGCATCTTGCAAAATTTACACAAAATACAACTAATAAGCTGAATGAAATAAACCTGCCTTTTGCTTCGACAAAAAATCCGGTAGACATTACAGCAAGTGCAGATGATGAGATTTATGTAAATTCACTGGATACTGTTCTTAGAGATCCAGGTGTAGATATTGTAATCTGCCTGACTTTTTTTACTATTCCTGCAGTTACAAAAAAACTTGTAGGAAAAATTTCTGCAAAAGCTAAGGAATTTGATAAACCTGTAATAACCTTTGCTCAGTATGGCCCCTATACGGCAAAATATCTTAAAGAATTTTATGATTTGGGCGTAGTAGGTTTTTCTTCTGTATACAGAACAGTCAGAGCTGCCAGATTCCTTGTGGAAAGAGCTGAAATTGTTAAATCGTTTGGAGAAGATAATGAACATTAATACCTGGTTGAAAAATTTAAATATTCCCGGAAAACCTGATGAATGGGAAGTAAAAGAACTTTTCCATAGTTATAATATTAATACACCCATTAATTATCTTGTTAAACCTGGCGCTGATTTTACCAATATATCATTAAAATCTCCTTATGTCGTAAAAGTCTGCAATCCTGAAATATTACATAAAACGGATGTGGGTGGTGTAAAGTTAAATATTACAAGTAATTTGAACACAGTAATAAGAAATATGCAGGGCTTGTTTCCAGGAAGCAGTATACTTGTAGAAGAAATGGTTCCTTATACAGGTATTGAGTTTATTATTGGTGCACTGGCAGATCCTGATTTTGGACCTGCACTTATGGTTGGAGCAGGGGGAATACTGACGGAATTGTATAAGGATGTTAAATTCAGGCTGGCTCCTTTGGAAAAGAGGGAGGCTGTTCGTATGCTCAAGGAGTTAACAGTTGCAGATATACTTCAGGGCTACAGGGGGAGTAATATGGATATTTATACACTTGCAGATCTAATAGTTTCCGTGGGTAATCTTGTAAATGACCTTGGTGCAAATTTTAACCAGCTGGATATTAACCCTGTAGTATTTTCAGAAGGAAAATGGATAGCATTAGATGGTATGTCTATCCTGAATTTATAGGAATTCAATCAAAAATGCAAAAAAACCAATTATTACAGAAAAAAAATAAAAAAATTACTTGATTTATAATTTCAATTCATTAGAATGAAAGAATAAGGAAATTCAGGAGGATTTGAATGGATAAGCAACAAGAACAAATTATCGACGAAGCCTGGAGCAAAGAATCGATAATGGAGGTGGAAATCTCTATCATTGAAAGGATGATAGGCTGTCGAACTGTAGAAGCTGTTGAAGCTTCAATTAGCTACGCACAATTCCTCAGACTGTCCGGTTTGACTAATGATAACTATCCACTATTTTTAAGATTATTGGAAGTTGAGAACCACTGGGTTATTGATTCACTGGTTGGAATTAAAGATCCCTTTCTCTATTTGAGTTCAATTCACCCCAATAATTACATTATTTTAAGCAGTTATAAATTACTTACAGCATGGCATCCGGGTGGAATATATCCAAAAACCCTGGCTATTATACTTGGAGTACTACAGGCTGCTTTCAGCTCACCTAAAGATGGTTTTAAAATTTACAATGTTAGTATTAACGATGTAAATAATCTTGGAAAACACCTTAATAAGGAATTGGGACAGGATGATCCAAATAATCGTTGTATATTGGATATTCTGGATAGGCTGGGTTCGTTAGCTGGTACATCCAGTGAAGCAAGTGTTGAGCAAATGGCAAGACAGGCTAATAGTATAAGAACATTTTTCTTTGATAAGAGGAAAAAAATGGAGGATATTATACCTCAGGTACTGCTGGTTAAATCTGATTATATTGCAAAAGAAATAGCCCCAGACAAAGTTTTCATAGATTAAGCAGAGTGAGGAGTTAGAAAGATGAAAGAGCTTTTTGAAAAAAAACAAAGTTGGTCTCAGGAAGATATTGCAACAATAGAGTACGGATTATTAAGAGGGTTAATGGGAGTTAGAACTGGTGAAGCTGTTGAAGCTGCCTTAACTTATGGAAATTATTTGAACAGTTTAGGTATTACAAATAGTAATTATCCAATTTTTTTGAAAGTCTTGGGTGTAAGAAATCATTATGTAATAGATGCTCTTTTGGGAACAAGGGATCCTTTTCTTTTTATGAGTTCCATACAGCCAAATTATTTTATAGTAGCAACATGTTTTAGTTTTCTTGCAAAATATCATCCTGCAGAAATTTATTCTAAAACTTTGGGTATCATTTTAGGTGTATTTCAAGCTGCGTTTAATAATCCTTTAGATGGATATAACATTTATCCTCCAACAATTGCAGATATTAATAGCCTTGGTAAACATCTTATAGAGGAAAAGGGGCAGGATGATCTTCTTAATAGAAGTATCCTCGACGTTCTTGATAAAATCAGTGAACTGGAAGGTCAGCAAGTTGATGAAGATATGGAAGATCTTGCGGTACATGCTCATAACATTAGAAACAACTTTTTTGATTCTACAAAAAGACTTGTAGATGTAATTCCTAATGTTATTTTGAAATCAGAACCTAATATGGATCCTGAAATTGAACCAAGGAACCAGGTAGGTCTTGATGCTGCAGAAACTTCCGGAACCAAGCCAAAACCTAAAACACCCCCAAAGGGTAAAGCTGCAGAGGAAGAATAGTAATTACTTCTGACCGATAACGCGCCTGTTTAGGGCGCGTTATTTTTACTTATTACTTGAACAAGGAGATGTGTAATGCAGAGATGGGAAGAGCGGGGCTGGCAGGAGGAAGATCTTAATAAGCTTGAACTTGGCTTTTTAAAAGAAATTTTTAAGAATGAACATAGTGTGAGTGTTGATGGTACAATTGCTTATGCGAAATTTTTAAATTTCGTTGGGCCTAATCCTGACAACTATCCTATTTTTCTTAAACTTATTGGAATGAGAAATCATTGGGTTGTCGATGCTCTCATTGGAGATCAAGACCCTGAAACTTTTTTCAGTCACGTCCAAATGAATTATTTTATTTTAAAAGAATGTTTTGAAGCTTTTAAGGAAGCTCCCAGAGGTGGTATTTATCCAAAGAGTCTACATGTTTTTTTAGGAATTCTTAATGTTACATATAAAAATCAGTTGGAAGGTTATCGTGTATATCCTATAAATATTACTGATGTAAATAATTTAGGAAAACATTTGAATGAAGACACGGATCAGAGAGATCCATTAAATATGATCATTCTTACTATTCTGGATAAGGTGGCTTCTTTAATTGATCCTGGAAGAGATGAAGAAGATAAAGAAATAATTGCTGTGGCAACGCAGGCAAATAACATTCGTGGAAAATTTCTTGATATTACCAAGGGTCTCAAAGAAGCTATTCCTGATTTATTACTTGAAACTTCAGATTACAAAACAAGTGAAGTTCAACCTTCTGCCTGATTTCTTACATATAATAATTAAAAAACCTGCCTTTAAAGGCAGGTTTTTTATTTAATAATGTTTTCTATTTTATTTTTAATAAAATAAAAAAACCTGATAAAAAAATTAGGATTTTTAAAATTTACGAATTCCTGTGATTTTTTATTTATTTTTTTGTTGTCTACTGAGGTATTCAATCCCTTCACTTTATTATTATTTTTTGATATTGACATTGAATGAAACTTATTAATCTTTGTAATTTGCTCGGGAATAGTTGTCTCAATGTCTTTAACATAATGATTATCCAGTTGCTTTAATTTTTCATCCAGAAGGTTCTTTATTTTGGATTCCTGATTTTTTTGTTCTTTTTTTGGATGAATGTCAATTGATTTTTGAATAATCTTATATGTTCGTTTATAATCGCGATCTTCGAAGGATTTGTTTAAGTTATTATAAAAATCCGTATCAGTACCAAATAATGTTTCTTTGCTATTTGAACTGCCGGGTCTGTTCCGGATAATTTCTCTTTTACTTTCAACATTATAGTCTATGCTGTCTTTAGTTACTGGCTTTTTTGTTTTTACTTTATTATTAAACTGTGTACTTGTAAAGTGTTGGCGTATTTTTTCAAGAACCGATTTTGTGTGTTCAAAATTGTTAATTAAATTATTAGTATTAGTGGCTTCTTTAAAGGTAGCAGGTTTATTTTTGTCACTTTTATCTGGAGCCATAATAGTTCCATTAGATTTTTCAGATGCTGTCTTCTTTGATTCAGTATATTCATTTAAAGTTAAACTAACAGATTTTTTTTTGAGTTTTCTTGAAAAGAATCTTTTAAAAATAGCTGTAATAGAGTTATAAAATGACTTTTTTTCTATTTTTTTTACAGACACATTTGAACCTTCATAATTAATTTCTGATAGTGACTCAAGCTCTGCTTCTTCATGCCATTCATTAAATTCAGGTACTATAAAACTAGCCTGTCCTGAATAAGTAGGAATACTACTCTTGTCCGGTAAAATATTTTGCCTGTTATTTTCGGAAAAATAATCATGAAAAAGAGAAATTACTTCCTCTATTGAATTAAAATTATTTGAATTGCTTAAAATAGTATTTAAAATATTCTGTATTTTTATTTTTGATTTATCGTCATTAAAATTACAGAATGAAGCAAGTTGATTCATAATTTTACCGAATGAATATAAATCATCTGAAATATTAAATATTAGTTTATCCTCTGATTTTTTTGTATTATCTTTATAATAGTTTTTTTTATAATTATGTATTTCATTATCATCCATAAGAGATGAAACGAGCAAATTTATTCCTACGTTATATAGTTTAACATGATTGGAAGCTGTCCACTGAAGTGGAACGAGTATTTCCTCCGGAGTAAGAAATAAATGGCTTATACCATTTTTTTCAAGTGTTTGCAAAGCTAAAAGAACATCCTCCATAATTCTAATAAATATATCAAAGGGAATTAAATTTTTCTCTTCCAGCCAAAGAGAAAGAGGAAAATGGTCAGATTCATAATAGGATTGATAAAGTTTTTCTTCATGAAAATTTATTTCAAATGGAATATATAAATATGGAGAGTTCACTCGGTAAAGTCTTATTATTAACTGTTCATACTCTTTAATAATATCTTTAGGTAATAATTTAATGTCACCCTTAAAAAATGCCAGATGAAAAATACTTGCACTGTAAACAGCCTTGGCATTGATATAAGTAAAAAATCGGTTATTAAAAACCTCATTACGCAATATATAACAATTATTTACAGATACGCTTTTAAAGTCCATCTAATTTCTATCTTTTATAATAGTCATTAAAAGATTTTCCAAGTCCTGCATAACGTGCATCCACTTCCTTTTCTTTCTCAAGATCTTTTTCTTTAAACCATGTTCGAAAATATTTGTTAAGATATGCGCGGCGTCTGGAAAAATTACCTACAACTAAATCAGCCGCTGCTTTTTTGTCTTCAAAAATCTCTTTCGTAAACACTTTACTGCATATATCATAAATTAGAGATTCGGGGATCTGCATCATCTGACCTAGACGTTGTTGGAAATCCTCAATTGAAAAGTGATCAAAATTTTCAGGTTTAAGTAATGTTAAAAATCGTGTTTTTTCTTCTCTATGCCAGCCAAATTTGTCTTCCATTCCATAGATTTTCATTTCAGAAGTTTCCATATCAGCCTTATTATAATCAATAACTACAACGAATGGTTTACTGTCTTCATCATGAATTACCATGTAATTGTTAGGATTTCTGTCTTCATCAAAAAACAACCATCTGTTTATTAAATCATTTGCAAGCATTTTCATAAAAGGGGGATCCAGATAGTTATAACTGCCTATCTGCATAGCACTCTGTACATGTTTTGTAGCTCGAAAAAATTTATCATTATGTCTGACAAGTATCGTAGGAGCTGCAGGGGTTTTCATTAAAAAATCAATATAATAGGCTATTTCCTGATATTTATGCATTGGAGCTTCATTATCAGGAATGTCTTTCAGCAACCATGGTTCTCCATTCTGATCATTTGCACCTGTATAACCACGTATTTTTGCAGTAAAGGGAACAATAGAATCATCTCCGAAATTAGTAAATTCAAGTGATAACATTGTATCAACCAATTCTTCTATTGAATTATCAAGATATAGATATTTTCTAACTTTTTTGTCCATTACAATATCACTTATCAACATATTTGTCTTATCAGACATACAAAACTCCTGTTATTCGGATTTACTCACTTATTGCAAATTTAGACTTGATTTCGCCATTGGAAATTAATAAATAAGGACCCTTCGTTCCAATATTTGAATATATTATATAGTGATTTTTTATACCTATAATATCTTTCCAAATTCCCGTTCTATCACCTGTACCCCACATAGGATTATGCCCTACAATAAATGGTGTCATTTCAGGAAGACCCATTTTGACATTCATTTTTCTTATATCATCTTCTCCGTATTCTTTTAAACTAGGAGTACCTCTAAACTCATGAAGGCGGTTCCAAATAAGCTGATGATAAAAATCAGGATTATCGACAATATTTATTATTTCTTTTTTTGTTGCACCATGACGTACAGGGCCTGCATGTGTAATTACAAATCCGTTGCCAATAATAAATACAGGCAATGCTTCAAAAAAATCATTTACTGTATTTACATAGTCCTCACCACGGTGTTTTAAAAGATAGTTTTTAAACTCAAGACCCTGCTTAATTGCACTTTTAGCTAATCTGGAATCAAAGGTATCATGATTCCCACGAATATAGATAATATTGTCTTTGAATTTTGAGAAAAGTCTGAATACTTCTTCAAGTACCAGCAGTGAAGACTCCATTTCCAGCATTTGCCCGACCTGGTCATTGTGTACACCATCACCAATAATTATCATTGTCAGTGTATTTTTTTTTAGTTTTTTATTATTACCTTCGTGTTCTGTTATAGCTTTTAAATTTTCAATGCTTCCATGCAGATCCCCAATTACAATAACTTCTTTTTTATCTTTCGATAAATCAACCAGCCCTCCCGGATCACCATAAGCATTTTTTAATCTGTTGGGATTATTCTCAACAATAGAGATTATTTTTTCTATCTCTTTTGTGCTAACTGCCATCACTCCTCCAAAGTCCACTTAATAGGTCACTAATCTATTTTAATTATAACAGAAATTTATTCAATGGCACAGAAAAAAATATATTATTTGTATTTTAATTGTAGCAGAATTATTTTTTAATTTTTGAAGTAAAATCAAAAAAATCTTTAGTAGGGGAAATTTCAACATCTTCTCTTTTAAGGTGGATAAGGAGAACTTCAGGTATAATGTTTGTTAGATTTTTTGTATTATCAAAATATCCATCTCTTATATTGAATGCCTGTTTTGATATATTTAGCTTGGAACCGCTTCTATCGTATTCTCCTAATTGACTCATTCTGTCAAGAATTTCAAGAATTGATGCGTTTGTATTATCCATCTGATCAATTTCTTTATTTAAAAATTTTCCTAAATTCTGAAGGTCGGTGATATTTAAAGGGTATATATTATATCCATCATCGGATCTATGGTAAGAATATTCTACTATACCAAGTACAGAGAGTAATACTTTTGAATATATTTGTCCGGGATGCCATGCTGCAAGGAGATCAAAAGCTCTTTCAATAAGGAAACGGTTTGGCTTAATAACAGAGAAAAGAAGCCTTGGGTCTTTATTTCCAATTAGTTCATCAACTACCCATTTATTATTTGTTTCAATTATTTTTAAAAATAACAGATAGTTTTTTGAAGTAATTCCAACAAATCGCAGGTATTTTGCAAATGCCATAGAGGAGCCTACTTCCATAGTAGTTGCAGTTCCAAATATGCCATTTAGTATAATATCACGATTTTGATGGATAATACTGTCCAATTCCTCAAAAGGAAAAGCTTCCTGCATATTTTTTTGTTCCTTTTTACAAATCTCTCTGCCCTCATTATCGTCCGGGGTATCTATAAAATAAAGTTACAAAAATAATTTATTATTATTTTTTTTGTATAAATTTACCGATAAGAAAAGAATAGAATTATGAACTGGAAAGAAAAGCTGACAAATATATATAATCTCGCCACTCTTCATTCATGGACTAACCAAATCGATGAAATGATAATAGACTTTCTCTCGAATATTACTGAAAATGAAGAGATAATAGAATATTTACTTGATGAGATGCAATCTGAAAATTTTAACAACGAGCAAAATATAATTTCTCTTGTACTTTTAAAATATTTCGACTATCCGGTTTTACAAATTATTGATTTAGCAAATGAAAAACTTTATGGAAAAATAAGTAAGAATGATATTAATTTTTTTAAAAAGCATCTGTTTTCAGGAACTTTACCTTTATCTTCTGAGCTAAGTTATGACATTACTAACCGATCATTTTTGTCCCCTAAGAAAGCTATCAAAAGGGCAATGCAGATCGATTCTGTAATTTCAAAAGAAAATCCTCAGTTAACTGTGTTATATATGTGTTTTATTCTAAGTAGAATGGATATGAATGAAGAAAATAGAGCCATGGTAGCTTTTTTACTGCTTAGAATAGATATAGATCTACCTCCGGGACTTCAACAGAGGGTGTACAAATATTTGTGGGAATATAAAGATATAATACAGGAACTTCTGGAAGAAGAGGAAGATGGTCCTGTAATACTTGAAAATATTCAAAGTTTACAGGAAAAAATTTCAAGTGTGCAAATTATTGAGAAAAAAGAAAATTCTAATTTGGATCTTACTCAAGTAATTCCGCAATCCCCTGAAATAGAGACCAATAAAGAAAATACTAAGCCTGATATTGAAGAAAGGAAAATAAGTATAGTAAATAACCAGGTGGGAAATACTAAATCTTCATTTAGTAACAAGATAGATAAAATATCAGTTCCGGTGAATACTAAAAACAAAGCACTTGCCAAAGTTATTGGAAATAATATTGATAGTACGGAGAAAACCAATAATACTTCAAATTTTCCACCTAATGAAAAAAAATTAAAGTCTGCTTGGAATTCAGCGAAGAAACCTACTCCTCTATCAGTAATAGAGGAGGGCCCGTTAACGCAAAAATCTGATAAAAATGATAGTTTAGGTGGTATAAATTCGCATAATGTTCCTTATGAGAAGGGAAGCACTAACCCTGAAGTAATTTACAATGTAGATAAATTTGCACCCAATAAAACTATAGAAAAAGAGAAAGAATATAAAAGTAAAAAAACAGACTCTTTGAATACGAAAAATTGGAGTATCAACTTAAAAAAGAGTAAGGATATACTTGAAAGTATTTTAAATGGAATATTTAAAAAATCATCTTCTGAAGCAGACACTCATAAAATATCAAACAATATTTTAAAGAAATCAAAATCCAGCGTTTCCAATTCAAAGGGTTTAAAAATTATTAAGCATAAAAAATTATTTATGGGAGTAGGAGTTTTAATAATTTTGGGCTTATCTATTTATTTTTCATCAGTTAAAAATACTAATTATAATACTGCTGAAACAAATAAGATAAATGAATCTGTACCGGGTGCTGATGTAATAATCGGGAATTCAGAGAATTTGATTAGTCAGTCCAATCTTCCTATACTGGCAAATAATAAAGTATCAGAAAATACAGATCCAAATATTCCTGAAGGTTTCCCATTCAATGTAAGTGTGGAAGGGAATAATCTTAGCTGGAAAGTTGCAAAGGGTGATTCTATCACAGGCTTGTTTTATGCCTTAAAAGATTATAAAACTAGACTTATTGGAACTCCTTTGGAAAAATTAAGTAATATGGACTGGACGACGTTTTTCAATGATTTTAAAAATAACAATCCCGAAAGAACATCCTATCATATTATATTTCCCTCTGAAATTTTTGTTTTTTCTTTAGATTAAAGCTTTAATCCGATAGATCCTTGTTATATCTGCCGGGGAGAGAGTAACAGCAATTAGATTTCTGATTTTTGAATATTATTTGAGCAAAAAAAAGGTTTCATCTGTTTAAGATGAAACCTAGCTCCCTCGGACAGACTCGAACTGCCGACCTAGTGGTTAACAGCCACCCGCTCTACCAACTGAGCTACAAGGGAAGGTCTTACGACTTGAGTAATCTACACAATCATGGAAATTTTGTCAATGATTACTACTAAAATATTATAAAAAGTTTATTTAGGCTTGTGATTATCCGTATCTTTTAGAATTTGATGTAATAACTCACTGTCTTTCATAAATTTTATAGGATCATCAACTTCAAAGGGTTCATATTTTAACCCTAAACTGCCTTTATTGATCCATAGTTTTATCATCATAAGATTCTCACCACTATCAGTAGCAATCCCAGGTAAATCATCGTAATGCACAATATCTTTAAGTCTGAATTCGTAAAAAACTGTATTAGTGCTGAAGGGATCAGTAACCAGTAGTAGCTTATCCTTGTCATATGGATGTTTTCTTGCGGATCCTGTAAAACTTACTGCTGCGGATCTATAATCAATTTTAGACTTATATTTAGTAATTTCATACAAAGGCTGGGTTTCAATATATTTAGCAATACTCATTATAAATCTCCTTCATGAAGTATTTTTTCCAGTTCTCTTTCCGGAATATCATGAAAATATTCCATTAATGCTTCCTTTAAATCCTCATCAATATCTATAAACCCCAGTGAAAGAACATTGTTATTTCTTATCACTGTTACATCTATTGTATTAAAAGAATCCTTTAACCGCAAGGTGCAATTTAAAAGTTTTGACCCTTCCCGTATATCAGTTGTTAATTGAGGATTATCTGGTTTGAAGCTTATTCCCCCAACTGAAATATCAGTTAATTCTCCATTAATAAGAGACGAGGAGATAGGATGGGTAAATATAAATTCTATATCCTGTGTTACTGAACTTAAAAATCTTCTACTAATTCTTTTATCATCAATGACATTATATCTTGTAAAAATATCTTCCAGCTGACCCAAAACCATGGGATCGGAAAAGTTATCAGATATAATACCGTTAACCCCCAATACACTCGCCTTAGTACTTTCCTCTGATGAAAAAAGATCACCTTTTAATAGAATGAAAACAGATTCTTCTTTTGAAAAAAAAGTACGTAGAACAGTAACAAAGGGTTTCCAGTGTCGGGGAAAATCCACAGTACTGAAAATAACAAGATCCGGTACAATTTCTTCTATATTATCCATAGCTTTTATGGGATTTCTATAATGAATAAAATCAAAGCCTCTGGGGGCTAAATTTTCAATAAGCTGATCTTTTAAATTATCTTGTTCAATTACTAATAAAGTTTTCACTATTTTGTTCCAAGGTTTCTTACATCATAATTATATATTGACCATATATTCCCATAACGATGTAAATAATATATATATTTCTTTTTTTCGGTATAGTCAGGAAAAGTAAACTCTTCATTTACAACTACACTTGCCTCACTTTGAGTGTAACTTGTATTAAGTATTTCAAAAGACGAAGGTAAAAGTAAAATATCATTGTCTACAAGTTTACTCTTTAACTTATTTTTATAATCTTCAATCATGGCAAGCTGTTTTTCTTCAGAAGACGATTTGTATCGATGTTTCAAATCCGGATGATTTAAAAGAAGCCCTTTTATATCCAGATATAGAAAGAATTTATTCCATGCACTTTGTAATCTGGCTTCTATAGTATATTTTACAACTTCATCAGGAGGCATGGCAGTCAAGTCAAGTATTTCACCTGTTTCAATATCTATCTGATCCTGAAATTCCGGTGCATCCATTGTTGGGCGTATAGAAAGTGTTAATTTATTTGATTCAACATATTGAGAATTATATCCCAACTGAAAATTGGGGAAGAATTTTGCCTGCACTATATAAATACCGCTTTCACTTATATCAACATAGTCATCCAGATTTGTTTTAAAAGCATATTCTTCTCCTGGCAGGAGGGTTATTTTTCGATAAAAAACAGGATTGTTTGTTTGATGGTTTAAAATATAATTATTTGAATTGTGAACAAATATATTTGTTAAAGTTTTAACCTGAAAATTAAAATTAAAAGATTTAATTTCAGCTGAATTAAATGAATAATTTTCCAGAGAATTATTAACAATTCGAACCTGTAACTGAATATTGCTTTCAGTATTATAAATTTTCTTGTCAAAAAAGCGTATTGATACGGATACATTTTCCTGAGCAGCAAAAGCTAATGACGAGAATACAAATACCAGATATAATAGCACTATGTTTTTTTTCAAATTTCTACTCCATACTAACTATTACAATTTTCGGATTATTCCATGATAACATTATTCATAAATTATCTGGATTCTATTTTACACGATTATTTACCTTATAAAAAGACACTTGACTGCTTAATTAATAATAAATTTCCAATAAATATTGATGGAGCAGATGGTTTCTTTAGAAATTATCTGATAAATAAGCTTGCTAATCTATCAAAAGGCAATACCCTGGTTGTAACTCCAACAGAAAAGGAAGCCAAATTAGTTCTAAAAGATTTACAGATTTTTAAATCTGATAGCTCCTATTTCCCCGGGTGGGAAAATATAATTTACAGCGGCGACTCTTATCAAACTGAAATTGCCGGAAAAAGAGCATATTTTTTATCGGAATTACTTAAAGGGAATAAAAAAATTGTTGTATTATCTTTGAAATCTCTGATAACCCTTGTACCTTCCAGAGCATTTTTTGAAAACAAACTAATAGCGATTAGCTTGGGAGATTCTATTGATCCGGTATACTGGGAAGATCTTCTTGTTAATTACGGATATCTTAGGGTTACAAAAGTAAATATGCCGGGAGAGTTTTCTCTTAAAGGAGAAGTCCTGGATATTTATCAATATGGAAATGAGTCTGCTGTTAGAATTGTTTTTGAATGGGATGAAGTTGAGGAAATTAAGTTTTTTGAACCATCAACTCAAAAATCCAGTGAAAAACTAAAGAAAATTACTATTTATCCAGCTACAGAAATATTATGGGATAAAAAAAGAATATCTGAACTGAAAAAAATTATAAAAAGTGGGAAAAATGAGATAGCAAATCTGGATACATTAAAAAAATGTAAAAATGAGGAATTTTTATTTTCCACAACCTTTGAGAAAAATGGAACTATTATTGATTATTTTGATGAAAAATCAAATATAGTTCTAATTCATAAAGATAGATTGGATAATTTATGGGCAATCCTGCAAAAAGAAACAACCGAGTTATATAATCGGGCTCGTCATGAAGATTTACCCAGTGTTGAACCGAAACTTATTCTGAATAATTATTATACTTTGCTGGAAAAAATACAAAGGAAAGTAATTTTCCCTGATATTTCAAGTGAAGGAAATCATGCTATAAAATATTCATATGAGAATGCCCGGTCATTTTTTGGGAATATTAATTATTTAAAAGAAGAATTAGGTAAACTTGTCGAGTCAGGATATAATATAACAATATTTTCCGAATCAGAAATACAGGCAGCGCGTATTAGGCAAATTCTTAAAGATTATGAAATTGATGTAATTCCGGATAGTATATCCGAAGGTTTTGCTCTGCCGGAACTTAAACTTATTGCCATAGAAGAAAATGAAATATTTGGTAGACGACGGAGAATCCCTTTATCTGTAGGCAGGGTAAAGAGTCAGGCAATTGATTCTTTTATAGAACTTAATCCGGGTGATTTTGTTGTTCATATGAACTACGGAATTGGACGGTTCCGTAAAATAGACCGAATTAAAGCTGCCGGAACAGAGCGTGATTACATAGAATTGGAATATGCAGGTGAAGAAACCATATTTATCCCTATAGAACAGGTAAATATGGTTCAGAAGTATATTGGTAAACATGGAGGAGCACCTTCCCTGGATATTTTAGGGGGAAAATCCTGGGAATCACGGAAGAAAAAGGTTAGAAAATCCGTAGAGGATCTGGCTGAGATGTTAATTGATTTGTATGCAAAGAGAAAGAAAGCCAGAGGTTATAAATTCCCTGTAGATTCGGATTGGCAGCTGGAATTTGAAGCAGCATTCCCCTTTGAAGAGACAGTTGATCAGTTAAGGTGTGTTGAAGAAGTTAAGGCTGATATGGAAAGTGAACAGCCTATGGATAGACTAATCTGTGGTGATGTGGGGTATGGAAAAACAGAAATTGCAATGAGGGCAGCTTTTAAAGCTGTTGTCTCCGGAAAACAAGTTGCATTCCTTGCTCCTACAACAATACTTGCAGAACAGCATTTTGAAAATTTTGAAGAAAGATTTAAAGGTTATCCAGTAAAAATAGGTATGATAAGTCGATTTGTACCTGTAAAAGAGCAGAAAAGTATTATTGAAAAAACTAAAAAAGGAGAAATTGATTTACTAATTGGAACACATAGAATTATTCAAAAAGATGTTGATTTTAAAGATCTGGGTCTTTTTATAGTAGATGAAGAACAACGTTTTGGAGTTAAAGATAAAGAAAAATTGAAAGAAATTAAAACTTCAATAGATAGCCTCAGTCTTTCAGCTACACCTATTCCAAGGACCTTGCATATGTCACTAATAAAAATCAGGGATATGTCAGTTCTTGAAACAGCTCCACATAGCAGGAGACCAATAAAAACTATTATTCAGGAATTTAATGATGAAGTTATTGCTGCTGCAATACGTAAAGAAGTTGCCAGAGGGGGGCAGGTATTTTTTTTGCATAATAGAGTAGAAACATTGCTTCCAACCAAAAAAATTTTAGAAAAACTAATGCCTGAATTACTTATTGAGTCTGCACATGGTCAGATGAACAGCAGTCAGCTTGAAGATGTAATGCACCGTTTTATTCATGGAGGTTTTCATGTCCTTGTTGCTACAACTATAATTGAAAATGGTATAGATATACCAAATGTAAATACAATTATTATTGACAGAGCGGATATGTATGGTGTCAGTCAGCTCTACCAACTGCGAGGCAGGGTAGGAAGATCGGATAAACGAGCCTATGCATATCTTTTGTATCCCGAAAAAAGAGCCCTTTCTGACATTGCCATGAAACGTTTATCAGTTATATCTGATCATACTGAGCTTGGATCAGGTTTTAAAATTGCTTTAAAAGATCTGGAAATACGTGGTGCCGGTAACCTTTTGGGACGTCAACAGCATGGAGAAATACTTTCTGTGGGGTTTGACATGTACTTGAGAATTCTAGATGATGCAATTGCGGAAATGAGTGATACTGTAGACGAGACAGCCCCTGAAGTTCTTCTTGATTTGGATTATTCCGGTTTTATTCCTGATGATTATATAACTAATCAGACTGAAAAGATGGAAATTTATAAAAAGATATCTTCTATTCAGACTGATCTTGATCTAGGCAGTATTATCGCTGAACTGGAAGATCGCTTTGGTCCCCTTCCAGATGAAGTAAACAGTCTTTTATCAATTGCTGAACTTCGTATAATTTCTAAAAAATTGTTTATAAGTTCCCTTCGTGAGAAAAAAGGCATAATTAAAATTACTTTTTCCAGGGTCTCAATTATCTCTGTGGAAAAAGTTTTAAGACTAATTAATGAAAGTTCAGGAGCTGTTAGGCTGGATCCTTTAAATCCGCAAATTCTTATTATGCAGAGTGAGAGAATTGGACTTAAAGATAAATCAGAATTTATTAGGGAAAAACTGCAAACTCTTGTATAATAAGTGATAATGGAGTTGGAAATGGAAAAAAACTTTGATCTGATTTGCAGTGTAAGAGAGCTTACAGGAATATTTAATACAAAGACTAATGTGACAGGTTTATTGAAAATAGTTGTAAAACTTGTTGCAAAGCATATGCAGACTGCTGCATGTTCAATTTTTTTACTTGATAATGAGGGAGGCGACCTGGTATTGCGAGCAACTTCAGGGTTAAATCCTGATTTTGTGGGAAAAATACGCCTCGCACCAGGTGAAGGTGTTACCGGTCGTTCAATGCAGGAAAGAAGACCAATAAATATACCCAGAGGAGCAGATGATCCCGGTTATAAACATATTCCAGGTATGGATGAAGAACAGTATAATTCAATTCTAGCAGTGCCCATACTTTATCAGTCGAAAATACTTGGTGTTCTCGTTTTAGAGGATCAGTCTTTTGATTACTACAATAAACATGATATTAAATCTTTACAGGCAATTACCTCTCAACTTGCTACTTTTCTCGAAAATGCCAGTTCCTTAATTCAACTGGATAGAACTTCCGGAAAACCCCGGAAGTTAAATAGTCAGCTTATAAAAAATTTTTATAAGGGAACTTCTGTTTCTGATGGGATTGCAATTGGTAATGCACTTTTACTTACAAGTTCAAATGAGGATATCTTTTTAAGCAGTAAAAATATAAAATATAAAGAAACCCTTGAAGACTTTGAGAATGCTTTGGAATCTTCTCTGAGCCAACTTGACAAGCTTCAGGCTAAAATGGATGAAAACCTTTCTGAAGCAGGTTCATTGATATTTGCATCCCACTTACTCATGCTGAGTGATGATGACTTTTCAGGTTCCATACGAAAGTATATAAAAAACGGC
>Ga0190306_1000101_pt1 | contig 34131 bp, 27 predicted proteins | sample 48700734_MG_FD_161657 | JGI IMG/M metagenome (GOLD analysis project Ga0190306, IMG submission 161657) | Hydrothermal vent sediment bacterial communities from Southern Trench, Guaymas Basin, Mexico - 4870-07-3-4_MG | ecosystem: Environmental > Aquatic > Marine > Hydrothermal vents > Sediment ... | reverse complement strand
ACATCCATATCCACCTTGCCATGCAAATTTAGTGTAATAACTCCCTTTGTTTTTAATCCATCTGCTACTGTGTCGTTTTATTTCTTCAACGAGCTTTGCCGGAGCAATATTTTTTTGACATTACACACAAAATATGAACATGGTCTTCAATACCATTAATCATTATGGGGATAGATTTATTATCTTTTATAATTGAACCAATATATGAATACAATTTACCTTTATCCGGCTTTCGAATTTTTACATTAGGATTCTTTATATGAAAAATAATATGAACATACAATTTTGATAATGACTGTGATATAATATTTATTTTTTTAAGCTGCCCTTTACAGGGCGATATTTTTTATAATACACATTTTACCCAAGGCGTTGCCTTTGGGCTGAACCGAGCTTGCGAGCTCACCGAAGGTAAATAAGTTGCCACTTCGTGGCGTAATACATTTCTCTATTGCTTTAAATGAATAAAGATAACTTCTACATAAAATATTCAAAACACAGCAAATATAAAATTTTAATAAATTTATTTCCACAACTTTTTAAAGTGATCCCTAATATGCTGAAGTGAAATTTTGCTAAAGTAAAGTAAAATTAAAAAAGTCAGAAACTACAATGTTTCTGACTTTCCTAATACCCTAAAAATTAAACCTAAAATTTTATGAAAAAAACATCCTTAACTAATAAACTTACAAAAGATAAGGAAGTTAGTAGAACTAATCTACTTATTTACTATAACGATTTTACATGTAAAAAAGTTACACCTATTTTTAATAAAATTCAGCGCAAAAGTATAATAAATTTTCTATTTAGCACTATGCTTTCGATACATGATAATTAAAATAAGTCTACAAAAAACATGTTATACAACATAGAAAATATCAAAATACTATATACATTAAGAAAGCAGAAATAGTTAATAAGATTTCTGCTTTCTTATTTAAGAGTTTTAAAAATGACTGTTTAAATTTTTAGTTATAAATATTTAAAATAAAATTGAAATTCCGGCCAAGAAATTTACTCCTGCTTGAGGAAAATAATATGCCCATGTTTTTTCTTCTGAATCTAAATAACTTCCTGATACAGGAGCATTCTCGTACCAATTTCCTCCATATGCATTATTTATATATTTAACATCGAAAATATTATTTATTGTTATATTAAATATTATTTTCTTAATAGATTTTGTTTCAATAGAATAATTAATATTTATATTATTTATAAAGTAAGCATCTAACATTCTGTCGTTTGACGAAGTATTATCAAAATATTGTTTGCCTACATATTTGCTAATAAAATTAATATTTGCATTATTAATTGGTTTAATTTGAATTTTACTCGAACCAATAATATTTGGTGAATAGGAGATATCTGTTTTTCCTAATTTTTTAGATAAATGGCCTAAGTAAGTCCAATCTGTATCGTAATAATCTGAATGTTCGATAAAATTATTTATTTTATTTTGGCTAAGTGTTAGGTTAATATCCCAGTTAATTTTGTCAGAGAATTTTATTCCTCCAATAAGTTCGATTCCTAATCTGTAACTTTTGTCAACATTTGTCATGATATCATAACCTACATTGCTTTTTTCTCCTGTAGATACAAGTTGGTTATTGTACAGCATGTAATACAAATTGGCATTGAATAATGCATTAGTATATTTCAGTTTTGTTCCTAATTCAAAATCGTATAATGTTTCCGATTTTGGTAATGCTGTATTGTCGTGTACTGCATTTTTCAAATCGCTTCTTGTAGGTTCTCTGTTGGCAACAGCAATCGAAAAATACGAGGAAGTTGTTTTATTAAAATCATAATAAATTCCGGCTTTTGGATTTATAAAATTGTAATTATGTTCTTGTTCAAGATTTTCAAAATTATCATCAATACCTGTCATTTTATAGTTAATTTCACGATACTGAATATCTCCATAAATATTTAATTTATTAAAAGGATGATAATTAACTTTTGTATAAATGTTATAATCGGTTTTTAAACCATTATTATTATACCATTCGTAATCTTTTGCAGCATTTCCTGAATATTCTGCCCAGATTATTTTTCCAAAATGATCTCCATCGTATTTATTCCAAGCTCCCCCTACACTAATATCTATTTTTTCTTCTGTGTAATTCATAGAATAAGTAAAACCATAAAAGTCATTATCCATTAATTTTTGTCGAATAATGTCGAATGTTGATATAGTACTGTCGGGGAAAACCATTGTTCTATCTCCAATTTGTAATAGTGTGTCGGAAAGAATTATTGGAGCTAAATTGTAATCGGCAAATTCATCATCGTCTTTATATTGTTCGTAATAACCTTTGCCTTTAGTATAATGAATAGCAGCATTCAAATTTAATTTATCCGAAATCTCATGCGATAGAATAAGTTGATAATGTGTTTGTATGTAATTGTCGGTTTGATCTTTGTAATATTTTGTATTTCCAAACATATCGACATATTCTCCGGCAGGATTGTAGGTTCTATCATTTTCTATTTTGTAATCGGGTACACCCCACCAAGAGATTCCTGTACGTTGATCTCCGTTTAAGATGTTTGCTTTTATTAAACTTTTTTCGGTATAATATGTTCCGGAAAGGAAAAACGATTTATGATCGGAAAAAGAATGGTCGATATATCCGTCGCTATTAACTTTTGAGAAACGAGCATCGAAACAAAAATTATTATTTATTAATCCTGTTCCAAGTTTTATATTGTTTTTAAAGGTATTGAATGAACCGCCTATGCTATTTATTTCGGTATATGCTTCTTTATTAATTCTTTCAGATTTAAAATTAATTGTTCCTCCAAAAGCTCCTGCTCCGTTTGTAGAAGACCCAACACCACGTTGAACTTGTATGTTATCTACCGAGCTAACAAAATCGGGTAGATTAACCCAGAATACTCCTTGCGATTCAGCGTCGTTTAACGGAATGCTATTTATTGTAACATTAATTCTGGTGGGGTCGGTACCTCTAATTCTGAGGTTTGTATAACCAATTCCGGTACCGGCTTCAGATGTTTGTACCATCGAAGGCATTAGGCTTAACACGTAAGGAATATCTTGTGTTTTTTCTATATTATCTAAATTTTCTTTATTCATATTCGAAAATGTCATAGGAGTATTCTCCGATGCTCTTGTGCCTTGCACAATAACTTCATCGGCAAATATTGTTTCTGTTTCGAGAATAAAATTGATTCTTAAATCTTTAGTGATATTGATTTCTTTATCAGAGCTTTTGTATCCCATGTAAGTAGCAGATAATAGATAATTTCCGGCAGGGATATTGTTAATAGAGAAAACACCATTAATATTTGTGCTTACGCCTTTTGAAATGTTTTTAATAAAAACATTTGCGCCTATTAATGGTTCGTTATCGATATTTTTAACAAATCCATTAATAGAGAATTGTGCTTTTGCCGATATGGCAAAAAATAAAATAATAAATAAACTAGTAAAACGCTTCATGGTTAAAAATTTAATTGTTTAACATTAAAAATATCAATCATAAATAATATCAAAATTCTAGAAATAAGGATATTAAATATGACATCTAATAAAATGAAAACAATGGGAAATTTGATTTACTCTTTTCCTACACCGGCATTATCCGGATCAGGTTCGAAGGGTTTGATCTCAGCCTGAAATTTAAGGCACCCCATTGCGTTACTCGTGCAAAAGTATGTAATAAAAGTTTAAAACAAAAAAAAAGTCGAGAAATCCGACTTTTTTAAAATAATATTTAGTGTGTTTTAGTTTTCTACGTTTAAAACATCTTTAATTGCTTTAATAAATGTTTCTTTGGGTAATGCTCCTTGAGCCATTTGAGGTTCGCCTTCTTTAGGAACAAATAGTAACGAAGGAATACTTCTTATTCCGAACATTCCTGCTAATTCTTGTTGAGCTTCAGTATCTACTTTGTAGATATTTATTTTACCTGAATATTCCGATTCTAATTCTTCTAATATTGGTGCTACCATTTTACAAGGTTGACACCAGTCTGCAAAAAAGTCAATCATACAAGGTATATCTCCTTCAAATTTCCAATCTTTATTTGCCTCGAAATCAAAAACTTTTTCTTTAAAAGTTTCTTTTGTTAAAAATTCTACCATTTTTTTTTTATTAGTGATAATTATATTTTTTCTATTTATTGAAATATGCAACATGTACATATGTACATTTTTGTATTCAAACATTATTCCAAAAATAAATTTATCATATTTATCTTTAAAAATTCAAAAATATGTAATTTTGTCATGTCATTATAATAAAATATCATAACTATATATGCAGAATTGTCTGAATTTAAATATTTTTAAAATAATATCAAGTGTTTTGGTAAGCGAAAATATTAAGGCTTATGTTATTGGCGGATACGTGCGAGATGATATACTAAATAGAAAATCGAAAGATATTGATATTGTTGTAATTGGTAGCGGGATAGAAATAGCAAAAAAAGTAGCAAAAAAATTAGGGGAGAATATAAAAGTTAGCGTTTTTAAAAATTTTGGTACTGCAATGATTCATTATAATAATATTGAGCTAGAATTTGTAGGTGCTAGAAAAGAATCGTATAGAAAAGATTCGAGAAAACCAATAGTGGAAGATGGGACTTTGAGCGATGACCAAAATAGACGCGATTTTACTATTAATGCTCTTGCATATAGTTTAAATAATGAAAACTATGGCGAATTAATCGATCCTTTTGATGGAATAAACGATTTGCATAGAAAGATAATAAAAACACCTCTCGATGCTGATATTACATTTTCAGACGATCCTTTACGTATGATGAGAGCAATTAGATTTGCTACTCAACTTAATTTCGAAATAGAGAAAGAAACATATAATGCCATTAAGCGAAATAAAGATAGGATAGATATTATCTCTAGGGAAAGAATAATTGAGGAACTTAATAAAATTTTATTATCTGCGAAGCCATCAATTGGTTTTATGTATTTATACGAAACAGGATTATTAGCTAAGTTTTTGCCGGAACTTTCTAATTTAAAAGGGGTTGAAATAGTAAACGGACAAAAGCATAAAGATAATTTTACTCATACTCTAAAGGTAGTTGATAATGTATGTAATAATTCTAATAATCTTTGGTTACGTTGGGCTGCCTTATTTCACGATATAGCTAAGCCTCAATCGAAACGATTTGATAATGATATTGGTTGGACATTCTATGGACACGACCACTTGGGAGCGAAGATGGTACCACAAATATTTAAAGAGCTGAAATTGCCATTAAACGAGAAGATGAAATATGTAAAAAAAATGGTTCAGTTACATATGCGTCCAATTGTGTTATCGAAAGATGAAGTATCAGATTCTGCAGTTAGACGTTTGCTCTTTGATGCAGGTGATGATATAGACGATTTAATGATACTTTGCGAAGCCGATATTACATCGAAAAATAAGGTAACATATAATAAGTATATTAATAATTTTAAACTTGTTCGATATAAGTTAAAGGAAATTGAAGAAAAAGATGCAGTAAGAAATTTTCAACCTCCTATATCGGGCGAAATAATTATGAAAACTTTTGGAATTTCTCCATCAAAAGATATTGGCATTATTAAGAATGCTATTAAAGAAGCTATTTTAGATGGAGAAATAAAAAATAATTATAAGGATGCATTTAATTTTATGTTAAAAAAAGGTAAAGAACTTGGATTAAAACATATCTAATTATTTCTACTTTGGCACATTATGCTTTAACACAAAATCAACCTGTTTTTATCTTGCTCCCTAAAAGGAACAGATTGATTTTTTAGCTTTTTCACTTTAGGGTTAGGGGCGAAAAAAACTAAAAAATCTTAATTCTATTTAATTTGTTAAAGTTCATATCGAACTAAGGTTAATAAAACAAATCGAGATACACAGGTAGGTGATCGCTAAAGCCATCGTTATATTTAAAGCCGACAAATGTCCTTTTAGGCTTAAATCCATAGTAAGCCTCGTCTTTTTCCATAAGAAAATTGGCTTTAAAAATATGAACATCGTTAATGCCTGTAGTAATAGAATTAGTTTGATTTAGTAAATAACCACTTACAATAAATTGATCGAGCATTCCCCATACTCCTTGATATTTATGACTTGCAGCGTTTTTATTTTCTTGAATATAACCCGAGAGATTATATAATTTATCATTTTGAATATTGTTAACTTTAGAACTTGCCTGCAATATTTTAACAATACTATTATTATTGGGCTCGTCGTTAAAATCGCCTGCAATTATAATGTTTGTTTTCTTACTTATGTTAATCAGAGAATCTATACTATGTCGTAAGACCGATGCTACAAATACTCTTCGTGGTTCCGATTCTAATTGTCCGCCCCAACGTGATGGCCAATGATTTATAAAAATATGTAAAGTGTCTTTTGAATTTGTTATTCCTTTCGCATATAAAATATCACGGGTTTTGCTGTTTGGACTAAATGGGAAATTTATAGGAAGAAATTTTTTATCGATTAAAGTAAAAGTTTCTTTTCGGTACAAAAAACCAACATCGATACCTCTTTTGTCGGGAGATTCTTTATGAACTATTTGATAATTAAATTTTACTAAAGGGGTATTGTTTACAAGATCGGTAATAACTTTTCGATTTTCAATTTCACAAACTCCAATAATGTCAGGAGGCTCCCATCCTCCAACGGCAGTAATGACCTTATATATTCTTTTTTCTTTATCCCAATATTTGTATTTTGTCCAAAATCTATTTCCTTTAGGTAAAAATTCTTCGTCTTTTTTCTTAGGGTCGTCTTCAGTGTCGAATAAATTTTCGACATTATAAAACATAATTCTAAACCGATTAGTATGTTTTTTGTTTATTTCTTGTGCAAATAATAACATGTTGTTAACAAAAAATATTAAGCCAAGAAGTAATGTTTTAAAAACTATTTTTTTCATATATTATTTTTTTATTTTTCAATTCTTTCAAAAGCACCTAAATCAGGTCCGTTGTCGAGAATTCTACTGTTGCCATTAATGTCAAAAGGAAATAATTCTCCTATTTCAAATTTTCCAATATCTTTGGCAACCGATAATGTGTCGAGTTGAAAATTATAGTCGAATTTAGAAATAAAATTAGGTGTAATATTCTTAATTATTTCTTCAAAATGTTCACTGTTAGTTGTTTGTGTTTGTGGGTCTATTTTAACTAAACAATGATCGAATTTAAAATTAAAATCGATATTTGTATTATTATCCAATACAATTTCATTCTCTTTATTCCCATAAATAATACAATTTCCGAAATATGCATTATTTAATGCTCGGAGTTGAATATTGTTATTAATATCGGTATAATAATTATTTAATAATAAAGATGATGTGTTTCGTGTAGAATAGTTCCAATAATTAGCTATTGTACAATGTATAAACTCATAATCTCCGCCTAATGTAAGAGCAATGGCATATTGTCCGCAATTTGAAATTACACAATTATGTGCTTTAATAGTAGAACCTTGAGCATAAATGCCCATAGAAGTCATGTTTTCTATTTTTGTATTTGTTAGGTCTAAAGTAGGTTTTGCAATATTAGCAATAGTATCTACCTGTATTCCAATTATGGCATTTTTTATTTCTGCATATTTTATAATATTATCTTTACTTCCCGACATAAACCAAATTCCATCCCATTGGCCGGGAATATCAGAATATTGTTCTTCTATTCTATCTCCGGAAAATATAATTCGCTCATCTATTGTTCCGTTTGCAATTAAAGTACCTGCAACATATAGTCTCGATTTATTATGAAAGTATAATCTAGCTCCCGATTTAATAGTTAATATGCTATTCGTATCAACCATCATAGAATTATATATTAAATATGGCTTGTCGTTTTCCCAAGTTTGTGTTTGAACAATTTTTTCATTTATTAAATGAACGTCTTGCCCCCATGCAATAAGATTAACATATTGTTTATTGCCATTTGTTAAAAAAAATATAGAATCTTTAACAACCAATGGCAAATCAGTATTGTTAGGATCGATAGTAAGTTCTACAAAAATATATAAACTGTCTTTTGCTTGTAATTCAATGTTATCTAGTTTGTTGCCAATGTAACCGTCAATGTTTAGTCGATATGTAGAATTGTTGCTTCCTGCTAATGATATTGATGATATTTTTATTGATTTATTGTAAGGATTATGAACTGTAAAAAATTGTGTTGAAGAACCAATATTAGTAAATATTGTGTCGAACATAATTGTATCGGTAGAAAATTTAAGCTCTGCATTATCTGAACTGAAAAATTTTTCTTCTTGGCAAGAAAAAATAATTACAGTAAATAGTAAATAGTAAATGAATCTTAGAAATTTCATTAATCAATATTTTAATAAAAAATGCAAATTTACTAACATACTTAAATTCTACAAAAAAGTATCTTAAAATAAGTTTATAAGAAACGTATAATTTATTAAATAATTTTACTAATTTTATTAAAAATGATAATATTTAATAAATAAACGAGTTTTTCTTTTAAAAATGATAAAGTTATTTATTTTTATTTTTATATTTATTCAAATATTGCTTGAATTGAAAATCTTTGGTTAATATTAAATATTGTTTATTAATTATCATATTTATAATTATGGAAGTAATAATTGCCGAAAAAAGTAATCTTATAGAAATAACTTATTTAATATACGAATTAACACATTCTACTATTAATTCTAAGAGTAATTATATTTTTTGTAATTCGAATAAATATCCCGATATACTTGAATTAGAAACAGAAATTAATAATAAAAATGTTTTTATTTTAAGCAACAAAAGAGCATGTGTTGCTGCTATTCTTTTAAATAACAATTTAGATATTTCGGCAAAAAATATTAAATGGGAGAATACGGATGAAAATAAATTTTTAGTTCTTGATCAAATATTAATTCATCCATATTTACAGAATAAAGGATTAGAAAAAAAAATAATAGACTTTGCAATAGAAAAAGCCAAGGAACAAAAATGTGCAACACTTCGGATTAAAACTAATGGAAATAATAAACAATATATTGATTTTTGTCTAAATTCGGGATTTAAAAAAACAGGAGAGTTTTTTTATCCAAAGCAAGAAATCCCTTTTTTATGTTTTGAAAAAATTGTTTAATAATTATTTTTACTAAAAAATAAGGTTCTTCAAATAAATGAAGAACCTTAACAAGAACAAGTGTTAAATAATGTAATTGTTTAAAAATTACTCAAAATAAATTACTCCTAATAATTAATCAAAAAAATAATTACAATTTAAATTGTTTCCCTGTATAGAAGTCTAAAATTTTTGTTTTAAATACATATTCATATTTTGCTTTTAAAACATCAGATTTTGCTTTTGCTAAATTTTGTTTCGATATTTTATACTCTACTATATCAACAATTCCTACTTGATATTTTTGTTGAGTATAATTAAATGCCTCGTCCATTGATTTTACAGCATCAACATTAGCCTGGTATTTTTCAAATGCAGCAATAGCTTCGGTGCGAGCTTGTTGAATTTCTTTATATAATTCTTGTTTCGATAATGCTAAATTTAATTGAGCATCTAAGACATTAATTTTTGCATTATTAATATTATTTTTTGTGTGCATTTTATTGAATATCGGAATGTTTAAACTTAAAGTAAGTTGTTTGTATGCATTTTCTTTTATTTGTTCATTATACGAAAAAATTGGCTTCGACAATTCATTATATCTGGTATAATAAACAAAACCTAATGACAAATTTGGACTAAGTTGACCTTTAGTGATGTCGAGGTTTTTTTGCGATGATTTAAGTTGATATTTTGCACTTTCAATTTGTGGCAAAAAATCTACAGCTTCGGAAAATATAGAATTTACATTATTAAGAGTTGTATTTGTGTGTAGTTCTAAATTTGTAGGAATTTGAATTTTAAAATCTCCTATTGAATCGAGATTTAACATTTGTGTTAGTGTTAAATAAGATAGTATTAACTGATTTTTGGCATTTGTTAAATTAACTCTTTCGGAAGCTGCTTGTGCCTTAATTTCCAATAAATCGCTTTTTGGAACATTCCCTACATCAACCAATTTTTTTGTTTTTTCAATTTGTTCTATCGTAAGTTCTAATTCTTGCTCAGAAATATTTTTTAATTCATTGTTAAAAAGAATTTGCATATAGCCGGTTGCAATATTTAAAACTAAATCATTTTTTGCCTTTTCAACATCTTTTAATCTCGATTTTAAATCTAATTCATTCTTCTTTATTGTATTATATTGCTGAAGACCATTAAACAAGCTTAAGTTACTGTTAATTCCCATGCTTCCATTAGTGTATTTCTCATCAACATACGAATATGTTTCATAATTAACACTTTTCCCAGAATTCAAATTGTGATTTACAAAACCATTTACATCGGGAAGTAATTCATATTTAGATTGATTTAGATTGTTTTGCGATTGTTTTGCTACAAGTTCTTGACGTTTTACACTAATATTATTTTCTGTTGCATAATTAATACAATCTTCTAATGTCCATACTTTTTGTGCATCTAATACTGAAGTAAATAATAATATAAATATCGAAACTGCAATAATTTTATATGATCTCATACTTAAAATGATTTTTAAAAATTAAACCTAATATTCGATTTCAATAATCATATTTAGTGCCAAAGAATGTATGTTGCACGTTGTTAGTTGAATAAAAGAATGTAGAGATATTTAATTTTAATTTTTGTGAACGAAAACGAAACACAAATGTACGAATATGAACAGGGAAAGCATAAGCAAAGAATTAACTCGCATTATTCACACAAAAGTGTAATGAATTGTATGAATATGCGATGGGTAGTGGGAAGCAATGCGGATAATCCCGATTTAGAAATACCCAAATTTGGGGGTCTTAAAAATTTCAAATTTGTTAGTATTTCTTAATCGCTAAAAATTCGTGAATTTTTCGGATTAATCATCTGTTAATAGAAATTTAAAATATGAGAATTGAAATTTTTGCGATAATTGTGGAATCGGATACGGTAATTTGAATTTGTCATACGTTTAAAAAGTCATTGTGTTTTTTTAGAAAATACAAATTATTTTAGCCATGATTTAAAAACAAAAGTTATGAAAAAAAGGAGTTTGTCAATGCGCGAGAAGTTTTCAAATTCAGATTTTTTTGATATAGGAGTATTATTAGTATTTGCGACAGTAACGGCAATATTTATTTATTCGTTTTTAAGAGTAATGTTATAATATTAGTTTAATACAAATATATATGATTTCAATTTACATAAATATAAAAGATAAAATAGCTCCTTTAAAAATTAACTTATATAAGGAACATAATAGCTTTAGTAATTTGAAATACCTTATAAGCGATATTGATTGTTGTTATTATTTAAAAATAGCTTACAATGAATCGCAAGGGAATTATATTTTTCTTGAAATAGAAAAAAATAGCCAGATATCTAATACCGATAATGAATTATTGTACCAAGTTATGTATGAATTAACTCAAGGGAAGAATATATTGTTTAAAAAAGAATTAAGTGCTGTAATATAAATTTTATACTATGTTTAGAAAAATTTGGAAAGATTGTCATCGCTCAGTTTGTTTGCTTAGTTTTTATAGTTCTACAGGAACTAAAATTATTTCGATGACAGGTTTTAAAACTAGAAACAATTTTCTTATTACTGATGAATATATTCATAAAATAAAAAATTGTGAGAAAATTGAAATGAAATTTATGAAGAAAGATGGATATACAGAATTTGCTTCGAAGAAACTTAAAATGGATGAATTAAAACATCGTATAATTACAGATACTGATGAAAACACTGCTTTTGCTGCAATAAATATAAATTTCTCGGAGTTTGAATCTGTTCCTTCACTTAAATTGTGTTCTAGTAACAATAATGAAATTGGGCAACCAATTGCATCTGTTGGATATCAGATTGATCAAGAAAATCTGGGAATAAAAACAGGAATAATATCATCGCTATTTAAACATAATAATAGTAATTATTATATTCAATTTGATTCGTCGATAAAACAAGGTAATTCAGGTAGTCCGTTAATTAATGCCGAAACAGGCGAAGTAATAGGAGTAGTTGGCCATCGTTTAGCATCAATAACAAAGTCGTATAAAAAAATGAATAAAATAATAGATAATAATCTGTCGATATTAAAGAAATCGCAAGGTAAATTTAATGTTCATGAGATTGATCCTATCCAAGTGTTAATTGCTAATCAGAATCAAATAAAGTACATAACAAACGAAATATATAAGACTGCTAATATGAGGGTGGGGTTCGCATTAGAAATACAGCATATTGTAGATTTGTTTAATGAGTTACAAGATGTTAGCGACTCGAGATTTGTAACAGAGTCGTAATTACAATGCTGAAATATTTTGCGAATAAGTTTAAGTTAGTAAGAGTTTGATAGAAATTATCAAACTCTTATTTTTTAATGAGATTAATTAAGTATTTATTTCAATTCTGATAATTTAAATTCTTTGCCACCAATTCGTGTATATTTAAAATCGCAATTTCCATTAAACTTTACATTATCAAGAACTAAAGGTTTCGAAAATTTTGTGTATTTAAAGTTTGAGAATGAATTAAATTCAGAATTCTTAAAGCTTACGCCTTTCGAAAATTTTGAGTATTTAAAATTTGCTTCGTCATTAAATTTTGAGTCTGCAAAATTAACAACATCTTTAAATTTGGAATATTTGAAATTTGCTTCTTCTAAGTAAGTTGTTTGGTTAAAAAATACAGCATCTTTAAATTTTGCATATTTAAAATTTGCTTCTTCAGTATATTTTGTATTACTGAAATCTGCTTTATCGCTATATTCGCTATATTTAAAATTTGCTTCGTGTTTAAATTGAACTCCTGAAAAACTAGTTATCATAGCAAATTTCGAATATTTGAAAAGTGCATTATTTTTAAAAGTACTATTAATAAAAATAACTTTTTTGTCGAATTCGGAATATTTTAGTAATACATCTTTTTTAAATATACATTTTTTAAATTTTACATCGTTATGAAACATTGCAATAAATAATTCATTTGGTTTCTCTGTACTAACATAACCAATAATATTGCCATCGAATGTGCAATTTGTAAATTTTAAGATAGAATTGACATGGTATTTAAATGTTTTAGTTGAATTTTCACCTTTATTTTCTATCTCAACATCATTTATTTTTCTGAAATCAATATCGCCAATAATAGTAATGTTTTCGTAATTAACTGTTTCTTTGTTGTTTATCTTTTGTATTATTTCATCTGCATTTATTTTTTTTTGTGAAAATCCTGTTATTGTAATAATGCAGATAAATAGTACCGTAAAATTTAATTTTCGTAACATAATTATGTTTTTTTATTAATATTTATTTATTTTCAAATTATATAATAAAGACGAAAGAAATAATTATTATGCTGCACCATAATAAAATTATTTTTAGATTATTCGTATCTGAGCGATTCTACCGGGTTTTTAAAAGCCGATTTTATTGCTTGTAAATTTGCAGTAACAATAGCTATAAGTAAACCTATTATTGTAGAAATAACAAATACCCACACCGATAATTCTATTTTATATTGAAAATTATTAAGCCATAGTTTTACTAAAAAATAAGAAATAGGCCATGAAATAAAACTTGCAATAAGTATCCATTTAGATAAATCTTTATTTAACATTAAGATAATTTGTATAACCGAGGCTCCATGAATTTTTCTAATTCCAATTTCTTTTGTGCGTTGTTTTGTGCTAAACGATGCTAAACCAAATAAGCCAAGAGATGCTAATAATAAGGCTAATACTGTAAGAGCTATAAATAATTTACCTAAGCGTTCTTCCGATATATATAAATTATCATATGAATTGTGTAGCATAAAAAACTTAAAAGGATATCTGTCGTCGATATTTTGCCATGTTAAGCTAATATCATTAATTACTTTGTCCGATTCAGAATCTAATTTTATCGACAAATAAGTTGTTTTTTTATTGCAAAGGCTTATTAATAATGGGGCAATTTTGTATTTAAGAGAACGATAATGATAATCTTTGATTACTCCGATTACTGTTAACGATTTATTATTATCTATGTCATAAAACAATTTTTTGCCAATCGGGTTTTCCCAATTTAAATGTTTACACAATGTTTCGTTTATTATTACAGAATTTGAATCGGCTTGAGAGCTAAAATTTCTTCCTTTTATTAAATTTATTCCCATTGTTGGCAGGTAATTCTTGTCTGCTTTAAAGTTGTAAATTAAAACAGTTTTGTCTTTCTCCATTTCTTCAGGATTAAATCCTGTGGCGGAATATTCTTTTCCGGGAATATTACTTGATGAAGCGATATTAATTACTGCAGGTAAATTACTAATAGTTTTTTTAATACTATCAATATTTTCGCTCATTGGTTTGTCTAATATTGGAATTACTAAAATGTTATTTTTAGAAAAACCAAGGGATTCGTTTTTTATAAAACTTAATTGTTTATAAACAAAACCGGTACTTATAATAAGAGTAATTGAAATAACAAATTGAAATACTACTAATATATTTCGAAATTTCGATTTTGATGAAAACTTAAATATTTTTCGTTTTAATATTTTCACAGGACTAAAAGATGATATGAATAATGCAGGGTAACTACCTGAGAATATTCCTACAATAATAGCTAATAGAAAAAATAATAATAAAAAAGATGGTTTAGCAATAAAAAATAAATTCAAATCTTTATCAATTATATTATTAAATATGGGTAGCAATAATTCAATAAAGAATAACGAAAGTATATATGCAATTATACTAAGTAAAACTGCTTCTCCAACAAATTGATGGACAAGCATTCTTCTATTGGCTCCAAGTATTTTCCTTATACCTACTTCTTTTAATCTATTTGTAGAATGAGCAGTAGTTAAGTTTATAAAATTTATACAGGCAATTAGCAAAATGAATAAGGCAATTGCTGAATATATATAAATTTCTTCCATATTGCCATTATCTTCTACCTCGTTCATTAAGTTAGAATGCAAATGAATTCTTCTTATAGGCTGTAGGTATGGTGTTAATTCAATTCCTTCTTCTTCTTTTAAATTTATTTCTAATTTTTTGTCTAAATAATTTTTTAAAAATGTATTTATTGAATCGACATTAGCATTGGGTGTTGTTTTTATATATGTATAATAATTAAATGAAGTCCAAGAATGAAGCCCATTTTTAATTTCTTTATTTTTCTCCAGTGTAGAAAATGATGCTAAAAAGTCTATTGAAATATGAGATTTTTTATTACTGTTTTTTAGAATTCCTGTAATGGTATAATCATATTCATTATTTAATTTCAATTGTTTCCCAATAGGGTTTTTGTCTCCGAAATATTTTTCTGCAATTTCTTCGGTAATAACTAAAGAATGCGGTTTTTTTAATGCTTTATTTTTGTCGCCTTTAATTAGATTAAACGAAAAAATGTCGAAAAATGTAGAATCGACAAAAAGAAAATTGTTTTCATAATATTTAACATAATTATTGTTGAAAAATATTATTTGATGAGCTTTTAATATTCTAACAGAATTAATAATATCGGGATTGTCATTAACTAATGAAGGTCCCATGGGAGCAGAATTGACCGCTATATTTAATTGGTGTCCGGATATTTCGCCTTTTACAGGTATTCTGTAAATGTTTTCTGTATGCTCGTGAAAATTATCATATTCGAGTTCGTCTAAAACATAAGAAAGAATTAAAATACTAACAGCAAAGCCAATAGTTAAGCCTAAAATATTAATTATAGAGAATATTTTATATCGAAATATATTTCTAATTGTTATTTTTATATAGTTGTATACCAGCATATTAGTTATTGGAATTATGTGGACTATATACTTTGCTTACTTTTTCAGAGATAATACTTCCATCAAATAATTGTACTATTCTATTTGCATAATTAGCATCCGACATATTATGAGTTGCCATAATTATGGTAGTTCCCGAATTGTTTAAGCCTGCTAGCAATTCCATAATTTCGTTTCCGTTTGTCGAATCGAGATTTCCGGTTGGTTCATCTGCAAGAATTAGCTTAGGTTTTCCTATTACCGATCGTGCTATTGCAACGCGTTGTTGTTGTCCTCCTGATAATTGTAATGGGAAATATTTTTTTCTGTGAGTAAGTTTTAGTTGAACCAATATTTCTTCGGTTCGTTTTTTGCGTTCTGAAGCTTTAATTTTTTGATATAAAAGAGGAAGTTCAACATTCTCATATACATTTAATTCGTCGATTAAATTAAAACTTTGAAAGATAAAGCCAATATTATTTTTTCGAATATTCGTTTTGTCTCGTAAAGATAAATTGTTTACATCAACACCATTAAAAAAGAATTCCCCGGAAGTGTGATTGTCGATTAAACCCAAAATATTTAATAATGATGTTTTTCCACTGCCTGATGCCCCAACTATTGAAACAAATTCTCCTTTATTTACATTAAAATCTAAAGATTTAATTGCATCGGTTTCAATATTTTCATTTTTAAATATTTTGCAAAGTTTTATTGTTTTTATCATAATATTTGAAAAAGATGTTGTTAAGATTAAAACAAATATATTTAATCGTTGCTATATAAAATCATTATTTATGCCAAAAATTGCAAATTGCAGATATAGTGAGTTTTATATGTGTTGGCTATTGTTTTAAAATGTATATTTGTTCGATAATAATACATTGTAAGTACGATTTCGGACAATAGTTGCAAAAATTATTGTTTCGATATTATTTTTTTTAATACATTTACAATAATTCAAATTTACAATATAGTTATTTCAAAGTATATATATATGAATAATTTTTTTGGGAAAGTATTAGTAATTGATGATAATAAAGATATTTTATTTGCTTTAAAATTTTTGTTAAAAAAACATGTAGAACTTATTCATACCGAAGAAGATCCGAATAAAATACCTGTTCTTTTGAATAAAAATAATTATGATGTTATTTTACTTGACATGAATTTTACAAAAGATGCAATAAGTGGTCAAGAAGGATTATGTTGGTTACAAAAGATTTTAGATATTACTCCTGAAGCTATTGTTGTTCTTATGACAGCATATGGAGATGCAGAGAAAGCTGTTAGTGCTATAAAAGCCGGGGCTACAGATTTTATTTTAAAACCATGGCAAAACGAAAAATTAATTGCTACTATTTCGTCTGCTATAAAATTAAGTAAATCGAAAAAAGAAACAGGTACCTTAAAAATTAAGCAAAGAGCAATAAGTCAAATTCAAGATCAACCTTTTCACGATTTTATAGGGCAATCGGTAGAAATGCAAAGTGTTTTTAAAACAATTAAAAAAGTTGCGAAAACCGATGCTAATATTCTTATTTTAGGAGAAAATGGGACAGGGAAGGAGCTTGTTGCCAGGGCGTTATATAGAGATTCTTTGCGTCGAGATGAGATATTTCTTAATGTAGATTTAGGTTCGATAGCAGAAAATTTATTTGAAAGCGAATTGTTCGGACATGTAAAGGGGGCGTTTACCGATGCTAAAAAAGATAAACCCGGAAGATTTGAAGTGGCCTCAGGAGGAACTTTATTCCTCGACGAAATAGGGAATTTGTCATTACCTCTTCAATCGAAGTTATTAAGCGTTATTGAAAAAAAGAAAGTTACTAGAGTTGGTTCAAATGTTGATAAGAACATCGATGTTAGATTAATTTGTGCTACAAATAACGATATTCACACTATGATACAAAATGATGAATTTAGACAAGATTTATTATATAGAATAAATACAGTTGAGATTCATCTTCCGCCTTTAAGAGAGAGAACAGGAGATATATCTGTTTTGGCTAGTCATTTCTTAAAAATGTATTCGAAAAAATATAAAAAAAACATAAATTCTATTAATAAAAAGGCAATTGAGAAACTAAATAAATACCCATGGCCAGGGAATGTTAGGGAATTGCAACATGCTATAGAGAGAGCAGTAATAATGAGCGATATGTCGATACTCGATGCTGATGATTTTATTCTTTCGTTAAAAACAAAGAATAAAAATGAACTTGAGCTTGAAACATATAATCTCGACGATATTGAAAAAACAGTAATCGTTAAAGTGTTAAAACAGAATATGGGAAATATTACAAAAGCTGCAAAAATGCTTGGATTAACAAGGACTTCGTTGTATCGTAGAATGGAAAAATATGATTTATAAGAACTTCCGGATAAATACTATTATAAGAATATTGTGTATTACAGCAACTATTTTTTTGCTTTTTTATACGATAAAAATCAATTATTTTATTACACCTTTTATCATTGCATTAGCAATAATAATACAAGTAATATTACTAATTAATTATAACGATAGGACTAATAGAGACCTTGCTAGTTTTTTTGAATCTATAAGATTCTCCGAGTTTACTCGTTCGTTTCATGTTGAAGGAATGGGCTCGTCATTTGATGAACTAAACAAAGCTTTTAATCTTGTAATTAACGATTTTAAGAAAATACGTTCCGAGAAAGAAGAACAATATTATTATCTGCGAAGTCTTGTGCAGAATATAGATGTTAGTATAATAACCTATAAAAAAACAGGTAAGGTTGATATGGTAAATATGGCTTTTCGAAAGCTTTTTCAAATAGGTAATATAAAAAATATAAACGAGCTTGAGATTATTAGTCATCAATTATCAGATGCTTTATTAAATTTTGATCCATCGAAGAATCAATTAATAAAAATTCAGGAAGAAGATGATATTTTACAATTGGCAATATCGGGAACTAAAATTAAAATACATGATGATGATATATTTCTGGTAACAATAAAAAATATACAGAATGTTCTTGAAAATCAAGAAACTCAAACCTGGCAGAAATTAATAAGTGTATTAACTCACGAAATTATGAACTCTATTACTCCAATAGCATCGATAAGTTCATCTTTAAGTAATTTAATAAAGGACACAAAAAATGGCGATTTCGATAAAGAAATGACGGATGATATTCATTTGGCATTAAATACTATACATAAAAGAAGCACAGGTTTGATACATTTTGTTGATACTTATAGAAATCTTACAAAAATACCGAAACCTAGTTTTAAAATTTCTAAAATAAACGATATCTTTAATGATATTAAACCTCTTATGAACGAAGAAATTAAAAATAATAATATTAATTTTTCTACTAGCGTTTCGCCGGAAGATATTGAGATTTATTCCGATTCGAAATTAATAGAACAGGTATTAATTAATCTTATTAAAAATGCGATTTATGCTCTTGAAAACACCGAGAATAAGATAATACATATTAAAGGATTTTTTAATAAACGCGGACGACCTGCGATACAAATTATCGATAATGGTCAGGGTATTCTGAAAGACGTAATTGATAAAATATTTATTCCTTTTTTTACCACAAAAACAACAGGTTCTGGTATTGGTTTAAGCCTTTCGAAGCAAATTATGCGTTTGCATGGAGGAACAATTACTGCAAATTCTGATACTGATAAAGGAACAATTTTTACTTTAACTTTTTAGAAAATATAAAAATAGTTATTCTTCATCTATTTCTTTTAATATACTTTCTATTTGTTTTTCGGTTGAATGAAGTTTTGTTTTACAAAGTTTCAATAATTTAGATACGCGCTGTATGTTCGATGTTAATTCATCAACATTTAGCTCGTCGTTTTCTAGTTTTGCTAATATTTCTTCTATTTCGTTTGTTGCTTCTTCGTATGTTATTTCTTTTTTTGCCATTTTATATTTTTTTTGGTAATGTAAAATTAAATTCGCTTCCTTCGCCATATGAGCTAGTTACCCATATTTTGCCACCATGTATATCTGTAAATTCTTTACATATTATTAATCCTAGTCCTGTACCTTGCTCATTAGAAGTTCCGGTTGTAGTATGGTGAACATCTATTCTGAATAATTTAGGAATATCTTCTTCTTTTATTCCAATGCCTGAATCAATAACAGATATCTGTAATGTTTCTTTTAGATTTTTTACCTTAATATTAATTGTACTATCTAAATAAGAAAACTTAATGGCATTCGATAATAAATTACGAAAAAGCGTAGAAAGCATATCTTTATCGGCAAAAACATCTATATTTTTATCCGAATCAATAGTAATTGATATGTTTTTTTTATTTGAATTAATTTTTAGTAATGATATGTTTTCGTTAATTACAGAGTTTAAATTTAATTTGATAGGATTGAATTTAATTTGTCCTCTTTGCGATCGAGACCATTTTAGAAGATTATCGAGTAAATCGAGTAATTGCTCAGCAGAATTTTGAATAAGTTCAAAGGATTCTTTTAATTCTTCTTTAGAGTAATTGTCAAAATTTTTAGACAATACCTCCGTTAAGCTGTATAAAGCATTAAACGGGGTTTTTAAATCGTGAGCAATTATAGAAAAGAATTTGTCTTTTGTAGCATTCGATATTTTTAGTTTCGATTCGCTTTTCGAGAGTAATAAATTAGTTTTTTCTATTTCGTTATATTTTTCTTGGAGTAATTTGTTGGTACGTTTCTTATTTATATATCCTTTAAAAGTAACAATAACAAATACAATAATTAAAATTGTTATAACAATTAGGAAATTCCGTAAAGACTTTTGTTTTTGTATTTCTAAATCTTTAAGTTTTTTTTCGGCTGTAAGGTGATCTATTTCATTTTCAATGTTTGTAATTTGCTTTTGTCGAAGTTTTAATTCGTAATTCATTTGAGTTTCTAAAACTTTCTGACTACTTATTTTCGAGAATATAGAATCTTTTACCTGAGTGTATTTTATATAATTTATTAATGCCTTGTCTGAGTTGTTTGTATTATTATAGAAATTAAAAAATGCATAATAAGCATTTTTTATCATTTCAAGATTATTAAGTTCGTTTCCTATTTCTAAAGAATGAGTAATATTTTTTAGTCCTTCGTTAATGTTTTTATTAAGTAGTTGTATTTCTCCAATTTTTCTTTCGCAAATTGCTTCAATAAATTTATTACTTGTTGATTTTGCTAATGATAATGCTTTCTTAAAGTATTCTAGGGCTTTATTTTTATTGTTAAAATTATAGAAGTTTCCTATTTCGTTATAAACAATGCATTCTCCGTTAATATCGTTTGTCTCTTTATATATCGATAACGATTTATTATAGTAATCTATGCATAATTTTGTATTATTTAATTTTGCATTAATATTACCAAGGCTTTTATACGAATTTGCAATTTTTGTTTTGTCCCCAATATTTTGTCGCAATTCTAATGATTTTTGATAGAATGTGTTTGCTTTTTCTAGTTCGTTGAGTTTAATATATATATTTCCAATAATTTGGTAAGAATAGGCTATGTCGACATTATCGCCTGTTGAAGTTTTTATTGTTAATGCTTTTTTGTAAAAATCGAGAGCTTTACTATAATTTCCAATGTTCTCATATATAATTCCGATATTATTAAGCGATGAAGCAGTTGTTTTTTTATCTCCAATTTCCTGTCGTATTTTTAATGCATCTAAATAATATTTTAGTGCTAAATCAAGTTTGTTGAATTTCCAATATGCACTTCCTATATTGGTTAACGAGTTGGCAATTTGTACTTTGTTACCTGTTCTTTGCCTGTTCTGTAACGATTTTGCGAAGAAATTTAGTGCTTCGTTAAAATTGCCAAGTTTTTTATATACAAGTGCAATATTGTTTTGAGATTGAGCAATTTCTGTAAGATTGTTTAAGTTTTGTCTAATATTTAACGATTGGTTATAATAGCTTAGAGCATTATCTAAATTATTTGTTGTAAGATATACATTACCAATATTGTTTAAAGCTTGGGCTATTTTATGTTTATTTCCTATGTGTTTTTTTATTTCTAAAGATTTTTCATGATATCTTATTGACCTTTCATATTGACCAAGGTCTTTATATACTATTCCTAGATTGGTAAGGATATCAGCTTCGCCTGATTTATCTTTTAGTTTCTTTTTTAAATCGAGAGCTTTATTGTAAAAAATAATTGAATTATTGAATTTGCTATTATTCCAGTAAAGACTCCCAATAAAATTATATGTATTAGCTGTTTCTTTTGTTAGATTGTATTTTGTGCAAATATCTAAAGCTTTTTGGTGATGTTCTAAGGATTTAGAATAATTGTTTTGATACTTGTATATTACTCCTATATAGTTATTTAAAAGAACTATATTTTTTTTATCATTAATATTATTATACTTGGCTAGGGCAATATTGTAATATGAAAAAGCTTTGTTGAATTCGCTAATATGTTCATATGAGTTTCCGATTTTAGTATTTATGTATGGTTTATTTAGTTCTATCTTGTATTTTTTCGATTGCTTTAACGATTTATTATAATATTCTATTGCAGGTTGAAATCTGTTTAGTTTATAATATGATTCTCCAAGGTTAAATAGTGCTATTGCTTCTTGCTTATTTTGTTTTGTATTTCTAGATATTTCTAATGCTTTTCCTCCATAAACAAGACTATTCTTAGGGTTGACTTTAAGATTAATTTCTGAGAGTTTGTTAAATAATTCTGCTTTTTTTGTTTCCTGAGAAGTCTTTATTAATTGAAGTAAGCTATCGGTTTTTATTGTTGGGTTTATTGCAGAATAAGATGAAAGAGAACAAATAATGAAAATAAAAAATACAATATTATTAGTAAATTGTTTCATTTATTAAAGTTATAAAGCAGATTCTCGACTTGTGAAAATTAAATTGAGTAATATAAATCGAATATAGAAATAATTTTATTAGGAATTAACTAATTGGTAAAGAAAATTTAAATGTAGAACCTTTCTCGTTGTTATTTTCTACCCAAATTTTTCCTCCGCTATTCTCTACCAATTCTTTACATAATATTAAGCCAAGACCTGTTCCTTGTTCGTTGTCGGTGCCTTTTGTCGAGTAACTTAATTCAACATTAAAAAGTTTGTTTAAGTTTTCTTGTAATATTCCCTTACCGTAATCTCTAATTGCAATTACAATATTGTTTTCGTTTACTATAGAATAAATGTTTATTTCGCTGTTGCGATATGAGAATTTAATAGCATTACTTAAAAGATTTCTTACAATTAAAGAAACAATATTTTTGTCGGCAAATGCTGTGCAATCAATGGTAATTTTGTTATTAATCAAAATATTTTTTTCTTTAGCCGATATTTCAAGTAGAGAAATAGCATTATAAACTATTTCATTTATATGTATATTTTTAGGAGAATAATTAATACTTCCTAATTGCGATTGCGACCATTGAAGAAGATTTTCCAACAAATTAAATAATTTTTGCGATGAGTCAAATATGCTTTTACTATATTCAATACTTTCTTCTTCGCTTAATTTGCCGGCATTAATATAAAATAATTCAGATATTCCCAATAATGCTTGAAAAGGATTTTTTAAATCGTGTGCTATTATCGAGAAAAATTTATCTTTTGTTGTGTTTAGTTCTTTTAAATTTGTTTCAGACTCTAATAATTTAGAGTTATATATTTCTAATTCTTGATTTTTACTTTGTAATATACTGTTTACCTTTCTTTTTAAGCGAAATCGGCTATATATTAAGACTGTTAAAAAGATTATTAGTATTGAAAAAAAAATCCAAATTTGTTTTAAATTTTTTTGTTTTTTTAATTCCAACAAATTTATTTTACTGTCTTTTTTTAATAGTTCGTTTTCTTTTTCAATATTTTCAGTTTCATATTTTATCTGCATTTCTGTTATTCTTCTTTTCCCTTTATCTGCATATATATTATGCGTAATATTATTATATAATTTATAATATTTTAATGCGTCTTTATGCATGTTTTGTTTTTCGTAAAGCTTAGACAAAAAAAGGTAATTTTCTTGAAGAATTTCTTGAGCCGATATTTCTTTAGCAATATTCTGTGCATCATTCAAGTATTTCTCGGCTTCGGAATACTTTTTCCGAGAAATTAATAAATCTGATAAATTATTATATGTATTAGCAATGCTGTATTTGTTATTTATCTTTTTATTTAATTCTATTGCTTTATAATAGCTTCGCAGTGCTAAATCGTAGTTTCCTAAAGAATAATTTACTAAACCAATATTGTTATGCGCTGTAGAAATGCCATCATCATCTTTAAGTTTAGTATTTAAAATTAGTGCTTTTTGATAATATTCTAATGCTTTTGTTTTTTTATTAAGTTCATCATAAACTGTCCCAATATTATTTAAAGCAGTAGCCTCGCCAAACTTATTGTTTAATTCTATATCGATAATTAATGATTTATTAAAAAAATCTAAAGCCTTTTCTTGTTCTCCCAGATTTTGATATATAATACCTATACTATTATAAACTAGAGATATCCCGTTTTTGTTTTCTAATTTTTGATAAATATTTAAGGCGTCGAAAAAATATTCTATAGCAATATCGTAGCTTGAAATGCTTTGGTATGTAGAACCTAACGAGTTGTCTAAAAATGCTATCAGTTCTTTATTGTTTATTTCTTTTGCTAAATTAAGGGCAGAAAGGTAATTCTCTATTGCTTTTTTATATTCGTTTGATTTTATATACGATGATCCGAGTATTTGAGTAAATTCTATAATGTCTGTTTTAACTCCCGAATTTATACTGGAATTTAAGGCTTTTACAAAAAAATCACGTGATGTTTCAATATCATTCTGTGCTTCGTATAAAAAGGCAATATTATTATATATCCCGGCAATTCTTTTATAATCTTTAAATTCTTTTCGAATTGTTAATGAGTTTTGATAAAATATTAATGCTTTAGAATAATTCTTGGCGAAATAATATGAATTAGCAATTCTGTTGTATGCATCTGATTGGCCTAGTTTATCTTTGTTTTTTTTTGCAATATCTAAAGCTTTGTTAGCATAAATTAAACTTGTATCTGTAGAAATATACCAGTACTCTTTAGATAGTTTATTGTATAAATCTATTTGTTCTTTATTGTTAGAATTTTTAATATCATTTTTAATGCTATCAATATTAGAATAGTTGTTTTGCGATTTAAGCGGTAAGATTGAAGTTATTATTAAAACAATAAATAATATATATAATTTTATGTTTTGCATTAAATAAATAGTATAGATTAATTTGTTGAATATACAAAAATCAAATAACAAACAGAAAATATTATATGTTTTTTATTTTGTTAGAATTTTATTTTATTATACGGCTTTTAACTTCTCCAAGCTTTAATTTTGTGTTTATTATATCGTTGGGTTTTAATTGTTTATTACTTTTAACAAGTTTCCCATTTATTGTTGTAATTGAATATCCTCTTTTAAGAACATTACTTGGGTCAAGATATATTTTTGATTTTGTATAATATAAGAGCTTATTATTACTCTCGACAAGTTTCATTCGAATGTTTTGTCGGATATTCATTTTTAGAAGTAACAGGTTTTTAATTTTATTAGTGATATATTTTGTATAATAATTATTTGTTTGAATTTTTTGCTCACTAATTAAGGAGTATTTCTTTTGTATAATTGTATTTGTTGAGTATTGTATTTGTTTCGATATATTTACTAAATAATGTTTTTTGCCGGATGTATGTTTTTTTACTAGTGGGTTAATAATGTTGGCATATTGTAATATGTTTTGTTGTTTAATATTAGTATAAGAAGTAGATAATTTAATTATCTCATTACGTAAATATTCTATATTTGAATCGAATTCTTCTGTAGCCGAAATAATATATTCTGCTACAGCTGTTGGTGTTTTTAATTTTGTGTGAGCAACAATATCAACAACCGATTCATCTTTTTCATGACCTATTCCTGTTAATATTGGTAAAGGGAATTGAGTAATATTTAGCGATAACAAATAATTATCAAAACAATTCAAATCTGCTTGCGAGCCTCCACCTCGAATAATTACAACAATATCGAACACCTTATCGTAAGAATAAATTCTATCTAAGGCGTTAATAATAGAAGATTCCGCATCGTTGCCTTGCATAATTGCAGGGAATAATTTGTAATAATATTTATATTGTCTATGATTGTTATCTAATTGAGAAACAAAATCTTGGTATCCGGCTGCTGTTTTCGACGATATAATTGCAATTTTCTGAGGAACAAAAGGAAAATCTAGTTCCTTATTCATATTTATAACACCTTCTTCTTCTAAACGATTAAGAATTTCTTGTTTTTTTCGTGCAATATCTCCAAGTGTGTAATTTGGGTCAATATCTGTAATGTTTAAACTATAACCATAAAGCTCATGAAATACAACCGAAACATTAATTAAGATTTTTATTCCTGGCGATAATATCTGACCTGTAATATTTTCGAAATATGGTTTTAACATTCGAAATGTGTATGCCCAAATTGTTCCTCTGGCACGTGCAATAATATTATCGCTTAGAATATCTTTTTCAATAAGTTCGAGATAACAATGTCCCGATCTATTTGTTTTAATTTCACTAATTTCTGCTATAAGCCATATTTTTTCAGGAAAATTTAATTTTAAGTTTTCCTGAATATTTTTATTTAATTCTAATAGAGAAATCTGGTTTTTCATAAAAATGTGAAGTAAAAAATATTTATTCTTTAATAATAGTTTGTGTTATAATTTGGCTCTTAGTAGTTATCTTTAATATGTATATTCCTGTGTTTATTTGCTGAAGATTTTTTAGCGATATTTTGTTTAATATATTTTTAGAAATCAGAGAGTAAATTTTTTGCCCTTGCATATTGAAAATTTCTACTTTTTGAATATTATTAATTTCAATGTTTAAATTGTCAGAGAATGGGTTAGGATAACATTTTATATAATTTGCTTTATCTGGAATAACTATATTAGTTAAATCAGATGCAATAGCAAAATTAGGGATGCCATAACCGAGATAAATATCGGGTGATAAGAATTGACTTGCCGATTCTTCGATTTTCGATTTTATTTCCATATTAGTAAGGTTGGGGGATTTTTGCCATAAGCAAGCTGCTAAACCCGATATTATTGGAGCCGAAAAAGATGTTCCGTTGCCGGCAATTATGTCTCCATCAGTAGATTGATGATATGTTCCACTTCCCATTGCTGCAATATTTGGTTTTACTCTGCCATCGAATGAGGGACCACGAGAACTAAAAGGCGCATAATTCAAATAACTGTCAACGGCTCCTACAGCAATTACACTATCGGCATCGGCCGGTGCTGTGATATGTTCCCAAGTGTCGTCTCCTGAATTTCCGGCACTAACAATAACTAAAATTCCTTTAGATGCTGCTATGTTTGCTCCAATACTAATTCTGGTCGAATTTCCATCCATATCGGCATAAGTATAATTCTGTGTAGAATCGTCGAATTCTGAATAGCCCAAAGAAGTATTTATAATATCTACACCAACACTATCGGCAAATTCGGCAGCAGAAATCCAGTTATCTTCTTCAATAGTATATTCTGAATTAACATCTTCTGAACGTAATAACCAGTAATTGGCTTTTGGCGCCGAACCTATTAAATAACCCGGGATATTTCCTGCCAAAACAGATAATACTTTCATTCCATGATTGTGTTCGCGAAATACATTATTATTATGCTGAACAAAATCTTTTGTGCCAATAATCTGATTATTTAACCATAAACTATCGAAAGCAGCTAATGTGTCGGCATAATAGAATCCTGCATCTATTATTGCAATTGTTTTATTTTTGCCGGCAAAACCGTTGTTGTGCAGAATATTACCATTTAGCATGCATATTTGCCTTTGCGATAGACCATAATTATAAAAATTTGTTCCTAATGGAGTTTGAGAATATTGTTTGTTTTTTTTTGAAATTGGAAAATCAAATTTCTTCGATTTTCTTGTTTTCAAAGTTGAAACTTTGTTAACATTCTTTATAAAAGAAATATTAGATATTGTATCTATTAGTTCTTTATTGGTTGAAAAAACTGTTACAGCATTAAACCATTTCGAGCAATTAATAATATTTAGTCCTAAAGCTGTCAGGCTATCTGTATATGTTGATGTTATTGGTAAATCATTTTTTGCAATATCAATATTTTGTTTTATTCTTCTTGTTATTGCTTTATCTGACAAGTATTCTTCAGGATGTTCAATTGAAAAAGAGTTGTTGTTTTTGTCGGTAAATTGTATCCAATATCTGTAGGGGGCTGTTTGAGCAGATAATTTTATCGACAGAAACAATAATATTATACAAAGACTGAAGAATTGATTATATTTCATTAGTAAAAATTTAATGGTGTATTATCGACACAATTATTTGTACTAATATATAAAATATTAACAAGAAATAATGCTTTATTTTGTTATAATTCCTCCACCAATAACAGCCCCATTAGCATCGTAGAAAACTGCTGATTGCCCTGGAGTTACAGCCCATACGTTTTCATGGAATGTTATAATTATTTTGTTGTCTTGTATTTTAAGTGTGCTTTTTACAGCTTCGGTATTATATCTGATTTTTGTTTTTACAGTTATTGCATTTTCAATACTTGGATATTTTATTAGATTATAATTTGATAATACCATTTGTTTTTCTTCTAAATCGTTTCTTGTTCCAAGTACTATTTCATTTTTATCGGGTCGAATATCAACAACATACATAGGTTGTCCAAGTGCTATCTCTAGTCCTTTTCGTTGCCCTATTGTGTAAAACGGATATCCTTTATGTTGCCCTAAAATTTTACCCTTGGTAGAAATGAAGTTTCCTCCGGATACTTTCTCTTCTAATCCGGGGACATTATCTTTGAGAAATTTTCTGTAATCATTATCGGGGATAAAACAAATTTCTTGACTTTCTCTTTTGCTTGCAAGTTTCTTAAATCCTTCTTTGTTTGCAATTTCTTTAATTTCGCTTTTAACAAAACCTCCAAGGGGGAATAAGGTTCTTTTTAAGTTTTCTTGGGTTAAATTCCAAAGAAAGTAAGATTGATCTTTTGCTTCGTCTTTTCCCTTATATAAAACATATCTATTGTTTTCTTTTTTTATTTGAGAGTAATGGCCTGTTGCTATATAATTGCAGTTAAGCTCGTCGGCCTTCTCAATTATTTTTCCCCATTTAATATACGAATTACAAACAACACAAGGATTGGGTGTACGTCCCGAAAGATATTCGCTAATAAAATTGTCGATTATATTGTTTTTAAAAGTTTCTCGAATATCAAGAATGTGATGAGGAAAGCCTAATTTTTTGGCAAAGTTTTTAGCTTCCATTATAGAATCGATGCTGCAACAACCTGTTTCTTTCTCAAAACATCCTTCCGAGATATAATCCCAAGATCTAAATGTAACACCAACTAAGTCGTAACCTTGTTCTTTTAATAATATGGCTGCAACAGAACTGTCAACGCCTCCACTCATTGCAACTAATACTCTTTTTTTAGGCATATAGATTTTAAAAATAGTTAATTGTTATTTTGGAGGAATTTGATTATACATTGCATCTCTGGGGTCTTGAATTTTTCCTTTGTTTTTCTCAAGTCTGATGAGTTCAATATTTTCTAAACTATCTAATTCTTTTTGGTTTGTTGCTTTGCCATTAATATATTCTATTTCTTGTTTAATTGTTCCATCGAGATTATAATAGGTCCACATTCCGTGTTTCATATTGTTTTCGAAAGTACCCTTAATTTTTATTTTTCCTTGTTCGAAAAATATTATATAGTCTCCATCATAAATGCCGTTACGAAAAAATATTTTACTTCTGTTATTTCCGTTTTTGTAATAAGTAAGTAGTGGTCCATTTTTTTCTCCATTATTCCAAATTGTTTTTTCTAATATTTTCCCATTTTTGTAGAATTTTGTTTCTATTCCATTTTTTTCATCATTTTTGTAATTTACCTTATTTATAAGATGGCCATCGTTTGTATAAAAATTCCAAATACTATCTTTCTTTTGATTTGTAAATATACCTTTTGTTTTAATGTTGCCATTTTTATGGAAATAGCTTATATAAGTTTTGTTTGTATCTGCCGGATAATATAATTCTGCTTCAATATTTCCATATATATCGTAACGATTGAATTTTCCGATAGGCTTATTATCTTTAAAAAAACCATAATATTTAATTGTACCATTTGAATAATGCTTTTTCCAAAAACCTTGTTTTAGTCCATTTTTATCTATAGTGTTAAAAATTGTATCTCCTTTAACTTCCGGATGTTGAGCAAAAGAATTTATCGAAATAAACAGTAATAATATTATTATTAAATATTTACTTTTCATAAAGAATAATTTATGATTAATAATTTATGTGCAAATGTAATAAGAATAATTGATATTATTTTTCTGAAAAAGCAAAAAAAAAAGAGACTGCAAAAGTATGCAGTCTCAAATAAATTAGTTTTAATAATAACTATTTAACTTCTTCAAAATCAACATCAGTTACTTCATCATCGTCTTTTTTATTTTCAGATGTTTGTTCCTGTTCTTGTTTTTGTTCTTGTTGAGGGTTTGCTTGTTGTCCTGCTTTGTACATTTCTTCAGATGCAACTTGCCAAGCTTTATTTAATTCCTCAGTTTTTTTATCTATTTCTTCTAAATCTTCTTTTTTATGAGCTTCTTTAAGATCAGCTAAAGCTTTTTCTATTGGAGCTTTTTTATCGTCAGATAATTTGTCGCCAAATTCTTTTAATTGTTTTTCTGTTTGAAAGATAAGGCTGTCAGCACCATTAATTTTGTCAATTCTTTCTTTAATTTTTTTATCTTCTTCTTCGTTTGCTTGAGCTTCTTCTTTCATTTTTTTAATTTCATCTTCAGATAATCCCGATGATGATTCTATACGGATACTTTGCTCTTTATTGGTGGCTTTGTCTTTAGCTGTTACATGAATAATCCCATTAGCATCAATATCGAAGATTACTTCAATTTGAGGTACTCCCCGAGGAGCGGGTGGTAATCCATCAAGGTGGAAACGACCAATAGATTTATTGTCTTTTGCCATTGTTCTTTCGCCTTGTAATACATGAATTTCTACCGATGGTTGATTATTTGCAGCAGTTGTAAATGTTTCCGATTTTTTTGTTGGAATAGTAGTATTTGCTTCAATAAGTTTAGTAAATACACTTCCCATTGTTTCAATACCTAAAGAAAGAGGGGTTACGTCAAGTAATAATACATCAGTTACATCTCCGGCTAATACTCCACCTTGAATACCGGCTCCTATAGCTACTACTTCGTCGGCATTAACACCTTTTGAAGGTTTTTTTCCGAAATATTTTTCAACTATTTCCTGAATAGCAGGAATACGAGTTGAACCACCAACAAGAATAACGTCATCAATATCTGATTTGCTCATTCCTGCATCTTTTAAAGCTTTTTTACATGGCTCAATAGTTGCCTGAATTAATGAATCGGATAATTGTTCGAATTTAGAACGCGATAATGTTTTAACTAAGTGTTTAGGTATTCCATCAACAGGCATTATATATGGCAGATTAATTTCTGTACTTGTTGAACTTGAAAGTTCAATTTTTGCTTTTTCTGCAGCTTCTTTTAATCTTTGTAATGCCATTGGATCTTTTCTAAGATCAATGTTCTCATCTTTTAAGAATTCTTCTGCCAACCAGTTTATAATAATGTCATCGAAATCGTCGCCACCTAAATGGGTGTTTCCATTAGTCGATTTTACCTCGAATACACCATCGCCAAGTTCTAAAATAGAAATATCAAATGTTCCACCACCTAAGTCGAATACTGCAACATTAATATCTTTATTTTTTTTATCGAGACCATAAGCTAATGCTGCAGCTGTAGGTTCGTTAATTATTCGTTTTACATCTAGTCCGGCAATTTCTCCGGCTTCTTTTGTAGCTTGTCGTTGCGAATCGCTAAAATATGCAGGTACTGTAATTACAGCTTCTGATACTTCTTGACCAAGATAATCTTCTGCTGTTTTTTTCATTTTTTGAAGTACCATAGCAGAAATTTCTTGTGGAGAATATTGTCTGTCGCCAATCTTTACTCTAGGAGTATTATTGTCGCCTTTTTCTACTTTAAAAGATGTTCTGGCAATTTCTTTTTCAACTTTGTTGTATGTTTCACCCATAAATCGCTTAATAGATGAAATAGTTTTTGTTGGATTTGTAATTGCCTGACGTTTTGCAGGATCTCCAACTTTTCTTTCTCCGTTTTCAATAAATGCTACGATAGATGGTGTAGTTCTTTTACCTTCGCTATTTGGAATAACTACAGGTTCGTTTCCTTCCATTACTGATACACACGAGTTTGTTGTACCTAAGTCTATTCCTATAATTTTACCCATTATTTTAATTTATTTTAATGATTAAATATTTTCAATTAGTTAATTTCGAAAGTACTTATTCAATGATTGTGCCAGTATAATAAAGTGCAAATATGTCATAACTTGTTTTTCTATTAGCACTTTTAAAGTGACAAATCGACATATTGTCAAATTTTATTGTCATAAAAAGTGAGAGTAAATAATGAGAAGAAATGTGTGTCTGTAATTTATTGAACAATTTGTGTAAATAAATCCCATAGTTTATCTTTTGGGGGATTTGCAATTATTAATACAGGAGTTTTTTTTATGGGATGGATAAAATTTATTTTCCTGGCATGTAAACTAATTCCTCCATCAGAATTTGATCGGGGAAAACCATATTTCAAATCTCCTTTTATTGAACATCCTATTTTCTCGAGCTGGCAACGTATTTGATGATGTCGCCCAGTATGAAGGTCTATTTCTAATAAATAATATTTCTCTGATGATGCTATTACTTTATAACTTAAGCTAGCATTTTTAGAGTTAGGAACTTCTTTATTATGGGCAAATGATTTGTTTTTTTTTGTGTTACGAACTATATAATGATTAAGAGTGTCTTGTTCTTTTGTTGGTTTGTTTTTAGTAATTGCCCAATAAGTTTTAGATATTTCTTTGTCTTTAAATAATTTATTTAACCGTGTTAGGGCTTTGCCTGTTTTTGCAAAAATAACAACTCCACTAACAGGTCTATCTAAACGATGTATTACCCCCAGGAAAACATTGCCGGGTTTATTGTATTTTTCTTTTAGAAAAATTTTAAGTTTTTTGTCGAGTGATATATCTCCTGTTTTATCGCCTTGAACAAGATCTGAATTGGTTTTATTTACTGCAATAATATGATTGTCCTCATAAATTATATTCATGATGTTTTTTTACAAGTATTAAAATTTAGTATTGTTCTTTTTCGTTAGGGAAATTAACACTTTTAACATCATTGATATAAGAAATTACAGAACCTTTTATTTCTTCGAATAAATTATGATAACGTCTTAAGAAGCGTGGAGAAAATTCTTGAGTTATTCCTAACATATCGTGAAGAACAAGCACTTGTCCATCGACATCGTGTCCTGCACCAATTCCAATAATAGGAATAGTAAGTTCTGCAGCTACTTGTTTAGCTAGTTTGGCAGGAATTTTCTCTAGCACAATAGCAAAACATCCGGCTTCTTCAAGTTTATGGGCATCTTCTATAAGTTTCTTTGCTTCATCGTCATCTTTGGCTCTAACAACGTATGTTCCGAATTTATGAATAGATTGAGGAGTAAGTCCTAAGTGCCCCATAACTGGAATGCCTGCTGATATAATTCTTCGTACAGAATTAATTATTTCGTTACCACCTTCCATTTTTATTGCATGTCCACCAGTTTCTTTCATTACTTTAATAGCACTAGTTAATGCTTCTTTAGAATCGCCTTGATACGAACCAAATGGTAAATCTATAACTACTAGCGCCCTTTTTACTGCTTTAACAACTGATTTTGCATGATAAATCATTTCTGATAAAGTAATAGGCAGGGTAGTTGTATTTCCAGCCATAACATTCGATGCAGAATCGCCAACAAGAATAATGTCAATATTAGCTTTTTCTAAAATGCTCGCCATAGAATAATCGTACGCTGTAAGCATGGCAATTTTTTCATTTCTTAATTTCATCTCAGATAAAACATGAGTTGTTATCTTTTTTATATTCGTATGGACAGACATAATTAATATGGTTTTAATTTATGAGACAAAGCTATAAAAATTACAGGTTTATTACTTGAAAAATTATTTATTTTTTAGGATCACTTTAAAAAGTTGTGGAAATAAATTTATTAAAATTTTATATTTGCTGTGTTTTGAATATTTTATGTAGAAGTTATCTTTATTTATTTAAAGCAATAGAGAAATGTATTACGCCACGAAGTGGCAACTT
>Ga0190306_1000100_pt1 | contig 34310 bp, 44 predicted proteins | sample 48700734_MG_FD_161657 | JGI IMG/M metagenome (GOLD analysis project Ga0190306, IMG submission 161657) | Hydrothermal vent sediment bacterial communities from Southern Trench, Guaymas Basin, Mexico - 4870-07-3-4_MG | ecosystem: Environmental > Aquatic > Marine > Hydrothermal vents > Sediment ... | reverse complement strand
GCTCAGGGATCTCTTCCACCTCCTCACCTTCGGCAAGCTCAGGTACCATATCATCAGATACAGACTCAATTTCATCAAGCTCTTCCAGTTCATCAACGAGGTTTTCTTTTACCTCTGCACTTGATGCTCTATTTATTTTTTTATTCTGTAAATTATTTAAAGTCTGCCCTGCTACTGTCTGCCCTGCTACTAATGAAGGCGCTGTTTCTATAACTTTCTTTAATATATCTTCAAGATTGGATATTTCTAAACTACCGGAGCTTGTTTGTTTAATCCTGGTATCTATTAACTCCATAAGTTCATTCCAGGATTGATCAATTAAATGATCAACTTTCTCTGCTTCACTTTTTTTTATTTTTCCGATACCACGTCTTATTTCATTTTTGACTATATCGCCTTTAAAGTGTATTTTTCTCTGCCACTGATTTATATCTAAATTTTCATGATTCTGAAGATATTCTTTTAAAAACTGTGATTGTAATCGTTTAATACGACTATTTATAATAACTATCTTATCCTGTTTTATATTTAATATCAAAAATATCAGTAAATACGAACTTATAAAAAAAGCCAGAAGCAAAAAATATTTTAAGGACTTATCAAGTTTATAATCATCCAGGTTAAACAATTCTGCTACATTACCCAAACTATCTATATGCTCTGATAATAATATATACTCCTTACCTGTGATATTGTCTCTATATATTCTTGTTGAATCAGAGAGGATATCTTCCCATTGACTATTTTTATTTGAAAATTCACTTACATTTTCAAAATTTTTACCAAATATATAACCATTATCAAAGATACTTATCTTACCATCAATATTAAGTGAATTCTTTTCTATTAAATAGCGGCGTAAATCTTTTACCGAGACAATCAGAACAGCTGTACCCCGTCTAACATTCAGCTTATCTATAGCTGGAAATTTATATACAATCTGATTATAAGTATTATCTAGCACTATTTCAGGTTTATCAAAATTATTCTCATTTAGAATATTGAAATCGATAATATCTGAACTTGCCTCTTTTACATTCTTATATACTTTCCTAAATATTCCACTGTTATTTTTTTCCGCAAAGTCAGCTGAACTATAGTGAATCTGCAACTTGTTATCATAGAACCAAATAAACTGGATACCTTTATATTCTTCTTCAAATAATTTGATTAAATTGTGAAATTTTACAATATATTCTTCATCCCACTGAGATGTATATATCTTTTGAACATCCATTTCTTCCAGAATGGAATCAAACCTATTTATATATTGCCTATGAAATAAACTAATATCTTCAATTTTTTTATGTAATTCACTTTTATTGATTTCCTGAATTCTTTTATTAAAAAAACCCAACTCAAAATTAGAAAACAGACCTGTAAATGCAAAGAATACGAATATTGAGAAAATTATAACTGTGATCAATAGACTAAGTGCTATCTTTTGGAGTGTATTCATTGACAGATTTATATTTCCTCCAGTTTTTTAATACAAATTTACACTTCATTGTCGACATAAAGGCAGTAATGTGTAATAGGAAATATAAAAAAAAAGATTGCCAAAAAATATTTTTGGCAATCCCTTTTAAAAAAAAATACCTTCAAATTATTTATCTTCTATAGATTTTTCCTCTTTAGTTACTACTGCATCATGCTCAAGTTCTTTTTTATCAGGCTCAGAAACAGGATCACTGGCATTCTGTTTTACAAGTTCTTCTTTTACGTCCGCTTTATCAACTGTTATTGCTTTTTTGCTTGATTTTTTTACTTTCTTTGAAGCTTTATCATTATCTGAAGACGGAAGCCCCTCTCTTTCAACAAGTTCAAGGATAACCATGTCAGCTGCATCACCTTGTCTGGCACCTAGTTTCAGAACTCGGGTATAACCACCAGGTCTCTTTTCATTTCTGGGAGCTATATCTGTAAACAGCTTTGCTAATATTTCTTTATCACCAATATCTCTTGCAATTAATCTTCGATTATGAACAGAATCTATTTTTGCTCTTGTTATCATTTTCTCTACGGTTCGTTTTACTGCCAAGGCCTTAGACTTTGTTGTAGTAATACGTTCAAATTTAAATAGAGAAGCTGCCATATTACGATGCAGAGCTTTTCTATGACTTTCCTTAAGCCCAAGCTTATTGAAACCTACTCTATGCTTCATTTTGTTCTTCCTCATTCATATCGAGTTTTCTTGATGTTTTAAGAACACTGTAATCAGTCATTCCAAAACTCAGGTTCCACTCTTTAAGTTTTTCTTTAATTTCAAGTAATGACTTTTTACCAAAGTTTCTGGTTTTAGCAATTTCATCCTCTGATCGTCGTGTTAAATCTCCGATAGATCTGATACTTGCATTTTTGAGACAATTACTTGATCTTACAGACAACTCCAACTCTTCTACAGGGGTTTCAAGTATAGTTTTGATTCTTTCTTCTTCTTCGTCTACTTCGTCATCGCCAGAAACAGCATCTTCATCAAAATTAATAAAAATTGTAAAATGATCCTTTGCTATTTTAGCAGCCTCTGCAAGAGCATCTGCCGGTCTGATTGTGCCATCGGTAAAGATTTCCAGTATTAGCTTATCATAGTCATTTCTCTGACCTACACGAGTATTTTCAATAGAATATTGTACACGTTTTATTGGTGAAAAAACTGCATCTAAAGGTATAGTACCAATAATTTCAATATATTTCTCGTTTATTTCAGATGGAACATAACCCCTGCCATGATCAACCTGTATTTCAAAATCGATTTTAGCCTTCTCCATCATTGTAAACAGCTCAAGATCACTATTCGTAATCTTTACGTCTTCAGACTTTTGAAAATCTGCGCCAGTGACAACACCAGAGCCTGACAATTCTGCCATAATTGTCATTTGGTCAACACCCTCTGATAATTTAAACCGAAGTTTCTTGAACCGATTTAAAATTTCCGAAGTATCTTCTGAAACCTCAGGAATAGCTTCGTATTCACTGGAAATCATGTGAGGAGTTCCATCCTCATTATAACTAATAATTTTAACAGCCGAAACAGCGTAACCCTGTATAGATGATAGTAATATCCGTCTAAGGGTATTGCCTATTGTTGTTCCATATCCTCTTTCAAATGGATATGCAATAAACTTCCCATAGTTAGCGTCTACTTCGCTATGCTCAAAAGTTATACCTTTCGGCATCTTAAATCCCTTTAAAAGGTTTTTCTGCGCCATGTAAACTCCTATCTTGAATAAAGTTCTACGATCAACTGAACATTAACATTAAGAAGATCAGTAACTTCACTTCTCTGTGGAAAAGCATTAATTTTGCCTTTCATTTCATCCGGATTTAAATCCATCCATGGATAAACACCGGATTTCGTATACTCTTTAAGACTTTCCTTGATAACTACCATTTTCTGACTTTTTGAATGAACAGAGATCTCATCATTCAGCTTTAACCGGTAAGATCCAATAGTTACTCTCTTACCATTTACAAGGATATGTCCATGAGAAATAAGCTGTCTTGCCTGTTTTCTGGACGACGCAAACCTCATTCGATAGACAGTATTATCCAATCTTCTTTCCAGTAAAGTAATAAGGTTATCACCTGTTTTACCCTGCAGCCTGTCAGCTTCCTTAAAAGTTAATTTAAACTGTTTTTCAAGCATACCAAAAGTTCTTTTTAATTTTTGCTTTTCTCTCAACTGGATTCCGTAATCAGAACGCTTCTTTGCTCTAAATCTTAATCCTTTTCCAGGAGGATTAGCTTTCTTTGCTATTGGACACTTGGCACTATAGCACCTCTCTCCCTTAAGGAAAAGCTTTGTATTCTCAGTTCGGCACAACCTGCACTGAGGACCTACATATCTTGCCATTTTTTACCTCTTTTATACTCTTCTTGTCTTTTTAGGTCGACATCCATTATGGGGAATAGGAGTTACATCTTTAATGCTTCTAACCAGAAGACCAAGATTACCAAGAGATCTTATTGCTGACTCCCGTCCTACACCGGGTCCCTTAACAAATACATGAACCTCTTTTAAACCAAAATCAATAGCCTTTTTAGCTGCTGTTTCAGCCGTTACCTGAGCAGCATAGGGTGTAGATTTTTTTGCACCGCGAAACCCCAGACCTCCAGCACTTGCCCATGAAACTGCATTTCCGTTTAAATCAGTAACTGTAACAATTGTATTATTAAAAGTTGCCTGTACAAATACTTTACCCTCATATACAGTCTTCTTTACCTTCTTTTTTGATTTAGCCACTTATTCTCCTCCAAACCTACTTCTTCTTTCCAGCTACTGTCCTTTTCTTACCTTTTCTGGTTCTGGCGTTAGTTTTAGTTCGCTGTCCCCGTACTGGTAAGCCCCGTCTATGACGAAGTCCTCTATAACAACCGATATCCATCAATCGCTTTATATTAAGAGCTGTCTGAGTTCGTAGTCTCCCTTCGACCGTGTAATCGCTATCTATTGACGCTCTTAATTTATTAATATCTTCCGCTGACAAATCATTAACTCTAACATTAGCATCAATAGCATTTTGCTTACAAAGATTAACGGCAGATGTTCTGCCAATACCATATATGTAAGTAAGTGCAATTTTTACTGCCTTATTCGGAAGGTCTATACCTGAAATTCTTGCCATTTAAATGATCCTCCTACTTCTGCCTCTGCTTATGTTTAGGATTTTCACAAATTATTCTGACAACCCCATTTCTTCTTATTACTTTACATTTGTCACACATAGGTTTTACACTAGCTCTAACTTTCATATTTTTTATCCTCTATAAATTACGTGATCGTATTTTACCTTTTTTAATTATTCAATCATGATGGTGCATTTTTAGATGACCCTCAATCTGCGACATTGTATCCAAGTCTACTCCTACCATGATTAACAATGATGTGCCACCCATTAACATTGCAACTGCAGCAGGAAAATGAAATAACTTCTGAACTATTGTTGGTATCACTGCAATAAATGCCAGAAAAATAGATCCAGGTAATACTATCCTATTTAATACCTTAGAAAGGTGCTCTTCAATTTTTTCAACACGTATCCCAGGAACAGATCCTCCATTTTCTCTAATCTGTTTGGCAATTTCTACAGGGTTCAAAGTTACCTGTGTGTAAAAATATGCAAAAAAGATTATTAAAAGAGTATATGCAACTATATAAGGAATACCCTGAGGCCGTAACCAATAGGAAAAACTTGCAAGCCATTTAACTTCCGGACCAAGACTTCCTGCTATTTGGAGAGGAAATGTAAGAACAGAAGATGCGAAAATTACAGGTATTACTCCTGATGGGTTAATTTTAAAAGGAATATAAGTACTTTGAGCACCATACATTTTTCTTCCAACTACACGCTTTGCATAATTAACAGGAATCTTTCTCTGACCCTGCTGTTCATATATTACTAAAGCAACTACACCAACAAACATTGCCACTACAATTATAACATAAACAGTATTTATTTCACCGGTTTTTACCATTCTAAATAGAGTAATTACACCATTAGGCATTCTTGCTACAATACCAGCAAAAATAATCAGGGAAATTCCATTACCTACACCACGTTGAGTTATTTGTTCTCCAATCCATATTAGAAATACTGTTCCTGTAGTTACTGTAAGCATTGCAATTACCGTATATTGTAATCGTCCCATTGTGATTGCATTTGGAATTGAATTGGCATACACAGTTACTACATAAGACTGAAGAATACATATAACAACAGTAGCGTATCTGGTAATTTTCTGGATTTTTTTTCGCCCTCCATCTTCCTCTGACATCTTCTTCATTGAAGGTATAACTAATAACAACAACTGCATAATAATTTGAGCAGAGATATAAGGCATGATACCTAACATAAATATAGAAAAATGCTTAAATGCTCCGCCAGCAAAGAAATCAATATACTCCGTTATTCCAATATTACTGGATCCCTGTTGTGACATAAAATAGAGTTTCAAAGCATTTATATCAATTCCAGGAATAGGCAATATTGTACCAAGTCTAAAAATAACGAGCATTGACAGAGTAAAAAAGATTCTCTGTCTTAAATCCTTTACTCTAAACACATCAAAAAGTGCGTTATTGGTCATTACTACCTTCTTTTCCAGGTACTTTTCCACCAGCTTTTTCGATTTTTACTTTCGCGGAAGAGCTGATTTTTGAAACCTGAACATCAAGTTTTTTATTAATTTCACCATTTCCAAGTATTTTTACTAGAGTCTTTTTCCCTGTAAGAAGTCCGGTTTTCCTTAAACTTGCTTCATCAATTACATCACCATCTTTAAATTTTTCATCCAAAGTTGAAACATTTAAAACAGTGTATTCCTTTTTAAAAGGGTAATTACTAAAACCTCTGTGAGCAATTCGCCTGTATAAGGGCATCTGCCCACCTTCAAAACCAGGACGTGTTCCTCCGCCTGATCTGGAATTCTGGCCATCATGACCCCTACCGGAAGTTCTTCCTTTACTCCCGGTTCCACGACCCACTATAGATTTTTTCTTATTAGCTCCTACAGGAGCTTTAATCTGTTCCATGTCTATTTGATCTCCTCAACTTTCACAAGATGTGATACAGTATTGACCATACCAAGAATAACAGGATTCATTTCCTGCTCAACAGAACTATTCAATTTCTTCAATCCAAGAGCTTTAACAGTTCTTCTTTGTTCAGGAAGTCGACCGATAACACTTCTAACAAGCTGTATACGAATTTTTTTAGCTTTTTTATTAGCCATCATTAACCCCACATCTCGTCAAGGGATTTGCCCCTGTCTTTTGCAATTTTTTTTGCATCAAATATATTTTCGAAACCATCAAAAGTAGCTTTTACAATATTCATTGTATTTTTAGATCCCAATGATTTACTTAATATATCATGAATACCGCAGGCTTCCATTATTGCCCTTACCGGACCACCAGCAATAACACCTGTACCTGGTGAAGCTGGTTTCAACAGAACACTTGCACTTTTATAATTACCAATAATTTCATGAGGTACAGTCAAATTCTTAACAGGAACGCTAATAAGATTATTTTTGGCTTTTTCTATACTCTTTCTTATTGCTTCTGCTACATCATTAGCTTTACCAAAACCGTAGCCTACACGACCCTTTCTATCTCCAACAACCATAAGAGCAGAAAAAGAAAATCTCCGGCCACCCTTAACAACCTTTGCAACACGATTAAGCTTAATGAGCTTTTCAACAAACTCTTTATCCTTTTCCACTTTCAACCCCTTAAAACTTAATACCGCTTTTTCTAGCGCCTTCAGCAATGCCTTTCACTATACCATGATAAAGATATCCATTCCTATCAAAAACTACAGTAGAAATTTTCTTAGCCAAAAGACGTTTACCCAGTTCAGCACCAAGTTTAGCGGCATTTTCGACATTATTACGCCAATCTTTAAATAAATCTTCCATGGTACTTACAGAAGCTACAGTATTCCCTTTATTATCATCAATAACCTGAACATACATTTTCCTGGAACTTCTATATACTGTCATACGTGGTCTTGAAGCTGTTCCGCTTATGCTCTTACGAATATGTTTTTTTCGTCTTATTCTTCTCTTGGCTTTTTCTTCAACTCTTTTCATACCCGACCTACTTAATACCCGATTTTCCGATTTTTCTACGAAGTATTTCTTCTTCGTACTTTATACCTTTACCTTTATAAGGTTCAGGCGGACGCAAGGATCTTATCTCAGCACAGGCCTGACCAACTTTTTGTTTATCAATACCTGTAACTATAATTTTGTTTGTACCTTCACAGCTAATAGATATATCATCATTGATATGGTATTCAATCTGAGTTGAAAATCCGAGATTAAGCAAAAGAATTTTATCTTTCACTTCTGCCCGGTATCCTACCCCATTAACAAGTAAAGATCTTGTATAACCGTTGGAAACACCAATAATCATATTGTTTATCAACTGTCTGTACAAACCATGATATGAATTTGCTTTTTTGGTATTGCTGTTAGTAACAACATGCACTTCACCCTCTTTCACATCAATAAAAACCTCAGATTTAAAATCCTGAGTAAGTTTTCCTTTTGGCCCTTCGACTGAAATAATGTTATCAGCTGTAATGACTTTAACACCATGTGGTATCCGGACCGGTAATTTACCAATTCTCGACATAGTTTACCTCACCTTACCAAACAGAACAAATCAGCTCACCGCCGATTTTCTTTTCTGAGGCCTTTCTACCAGTTATTACCCCATTTGATGTTGAAACAATAAGAACGCCATGACCATTATAGATTCTCGGCATTTTTTTATAACCCATATAAAACCTTCTACCTGGAGTAGAGATTTTCTTTAATCCATGAATAATAGGTTTTTCTTCTGTATCGTATTTTAAAAATATTCTGATACTGTTAATATTATCCTTGGTGGTCTTCTTAAAGTTCTTAATATATCCCTCATTTTTAAGTATCTTAACTACCTCAAGTTTTAATTTTGAAGTTGTTATATCTACTTTCTCGAAACGCGCACTACTGGCATTGCGAATCTTTGTAAGCATATCTGCTAAAGGATCTGATACTGACATTTCGTTCTCCCTACCAGCTTGATTTTGTTACACCGGGAATTAAACCCTGACTGGCCAATTTCCTGAAACAAATCCTGCACATTTGAAATTTTCTCATATACCCTCTGGGTCTGCCGCATATACGACACCTATTAACAATACGTGTACTATATTTCGGCGTCCGTTGAGCTTTTATAATCATAGATTTCTTTGCCATAATTAAACTCCCTACTTCTTAAAAGGCATACCAAGTTTCTTTAAAAGAACTCTAGCTTCCTGATCTGTCTTTGCTGTCGTTACAATAGCTATATTCAAACCACTAATTCTTTCAATCTTATCATAATCAATCTCGGGGAAAATAATCTGTTCTGTTATCCCCATCGAAAAATTACCATGTCCATCAAAAGAATTAGGATTGATTCCTCTAAAATCCTTAATTCTTGCAATTGCAACATTCATCAATCGATCTAAAAATTCCCACATTTGATTACCCCGAAGAGTAACTTTAGCTCCAATTTCCTGACCTTCACGCAACTTAAAATTAGATATTGACTTTCTTGCTTTAGTCTTCACGGCATGTTGCCCTGAAATCAATTCAATTTCTTTTATCGCAGATTCAAGGAATTTTTTATTCTGTATAGCATCACCAACACCTGCATTTATAGATACCTTTTCAACCCGAGGGATTTCCATAACGGATTTGTATCCAAATTCTTCAAACAGCTCTTTAGCCACCTGATCTTTATAAAGCCTCTTTACATTAGGTACATACTGTTCCATTAGAGCACTTCTCCAGTTTTTCTAGCAATTCTAATCTTTTTACCATTTTCAAACTTATATCCAAGCCTGGTTACCTGGCCACCTTTTGTAGTCATGGCAACATTGGAAATATGCAATGGTGCTTCTATCTCGATAATACCGCCTTTATCCTGCTGACTCTTTTTTTTGGCCGCTTTTTTAACCATATTGAGACCCTGGACAATAACCCGACCTGCAACTCTGTCAACTTTCAATATCCTGCCGGTTTTTCCCTTTTCTTTCCCAGTCAAAACCTTAACAGTATCATCTTTCTTAATTTTGGTTTTCATTTTCTCTTTCATGACAACCCCTTAAAGTACTTCAGGAGCCAGGGAAACAATTTTCATCTGCCCAACATCCCTCAGCTCTCTGGCTACAGGCCCAAAAATACGTTTACCTACAGGATTACTGTTCGTATCTATAATAACACAAGCATTATCATCGAAACGAATATATGTCCCATCCGGCCTTCTGTATTCTTTTTTTGTTCGCACAATTACAGCTTTTTGAACTTCACCTTTACGAATCGCTGCATTTGGTATAGCATCCTTTACCGCCACAACAATAACATCACCAATTCCGGCAACAAGCCTATGACTACCACCAAGAACTTTAATACACTGAACTCTTTTTGCGCCACTATTATCTGCTACATTCAGATATGTCTGCATCTGTATCATAACGCAACTCCTTTTAAACTATTTTGCCCGTTCAACAATTTCTACCAGACGCCAGTGCTTATCCTTACTGACTGGTCTACATTCAACCACTCTAACGGTATCACCTTCATGGGCTTCATTTTTCTCATCATGGGCTTTCACTTTCTTTGTACTCTTAACGTACTTCTTATAAAGACCATGAAGCGTTTTTGTGGTAATAGCAATTACAATGGTTTTATCCATTTTATCACTAATAACCTGCCCTGTAAAAGTTTTCTTATTAACATCCATATCCAAGCCTCTCTTATCTCCGATCCACTTTAATTCTTTCTGATTTTAAGAGCATATTCATGAATAATTGTATTCAACCGTGCTACAGCCCGGCGAATCGTCCTTAACTCAAGAGGATTTTCTACATGCCCCATAACCTTATTAATACGAAGATCTAGTAATTTCCGACTTAGTTCTTCTTTTTTTGCTAATAATTCATCGTATGTTAAATCATTTAACGCATTCTTCATAATTTACACCAAATCCCTTCTGGCAACTATCTTTGTTTTGATAGGAAGCTTGGCACGTGCAAGAGTAAGTGCTTCTTTCGCAAGGTCACTATCAACTCCCGACATCTCAAACATAACAGTTCCCGTCTTAACAACAGCAACCCAGCCTTCAGGATTACCTTTACCCTTTCCCTGTCTTGTTTCAGCAGGTTTTTTAGTATAAGGCATATGAGGAAAAATCCTTATCCAAACCTTACCACCACGCTTTATTTTCCTGGTCATAGCAACACGGGCAGCCTCAATCTGACGATTTGTAATCCATCTTGGTTCAAGAGCCATCAGACCATATTCGCCAAAAGACACCTTATTCCCCTTCTGAGCGACACCATTCCTTTTGCCCCGCTGAAGCTTTCTGTATTTAGTTCTCTTTGGACTAAGCATACCTACTGTCTCCTTGATGGAGCTGGTTCTCTTGTTTTTCTAACAAGTAAACCTGCATCATCCTTACGGTCATTCTTATAAACGTCACCATTATAAACCCAAACTTTTACACCAATCAGCCCAAAAGTTGTAACAGCTTCTGCAAAACCATAATCAATACCGGCTCTTAAAGTATGAAGAGGGATCCTACCATCCTTGCTCCACTCTGTTCTGGCCATCTCAGCTCCGCCAAGTCTCCCACTGATTCTAATTTTAACTCCCTGTACACCAGCTTTCATAGCATTTGAAACTGCCATTTTAAGAGTCCTTCTAAAGGATCCTCTTGTTTTAAGCTGTCTGGCAACACCCAAAGCTATCAACTGAGCATCAACTTCAGGATGTTTAATTTCTTTAATTTTAATCTGTATCTTTTTATTTGCTGTTTTTTGAAGCCTGGCGCCAATCTTCTCAATGTTTGAGCCTTTGGCTCCAATAATAATTCCAGGTCTGGATGTCTTAACAACCAGTGTAATTCTTTGAGGTTGCCTTATTATTTCAATATCAGAGATCTCAGCACCTTTTGTTTCCGGTGCACTCATCAAATATTCTCTGAGTTTTAAATCCTCATGGAGAGTATCTGCATACTCCCTGGGGTCGACATACCACTTGGATTTCCAGGTCCTATTAATACCCAATCTTATTCCTATAGGATTAACTTTCTGACCCATCTACTCCCCCATTCCTGTTATTTCATCAATTATAACATCAATATGACACATTCTTTTTAACAAAATATCTCTTTTACCACGAGCCCTCGCCCAAACTCTTTTCATTCGGGGCCCCTCATTCACCTGAAGTTCTTTCACATACAACATCTCTTCATCCAGTTTCTTATTCAAGGACAAAGCATTTGAAGCTGCAGATTTAATAACTTTTCTTAAAAACTCAGCACCTCTCTGTGGTAGACTATCAAGAATAGCTATTGCTTCTGTATACGGCTTCATTCTAATGTTATCCGCTATGGGTCGAACCTTTGTTGGTGAAATCATGAGAAATTTAGCTGTTGCTTTGTATACCTGTTTATCTTCCATCTCTACACCTATCTCTTTCTCATTTTCTTATCAGAATATGCATGACCCCGATACATCCGAGTAGGAGCAAATTCTCCAAGCTTATGACCAACAAGATTTTCCGTTATAAAAACAGGAATCCATGATTTGCCATTATATACTGAGATTGTATAACCAACCATCTCAGGAATGATTGTAGAAGTACGGGAGTAAGTCTTAAGCATCTTTTTATTCCCGGCCTTACTTGCCTCAACAATTCTTTTGTAGAGCTTTTTCTCTATAAACGGACCCTTTTTAATTGACCTTGACACTTGTCACTCCTACTTCCGCCTTTTAACAATAAACTTGCCAGAAGATTTTTTCTTCTTACGTGTTTTATAACCCTTAGTTGGTACACCCCATGGTGTTACAGGATTACGTCCACCAGATGTCTTTCCTTCACCACCACCATGAGGGTGATCATGAGGATTCATTACGACACCTCTAACCTTAGGCCTTCTTTTCATCCAACGTGAACGTCCAGCCTTACCAATATTAACATTCATATGATCTTCATTTCCAACTTCACCCAGTGTAGCTGAACACTTACCGAAAACCATTCTTGCTTCACCTGATGGCAGTTTCAAAGTAACATAGTCACCCTCTTTAGCCATTACAGAAGCACCGGTCCCTGCAGACCGCACCAACTGACCTCCACGGCCAAGCTGTAGTTCTACATTATGAACCCTGACACCTAAAGGAATATTTTCCAACGGAAGATTATTACCAGATTCAAGGGCAGCACTACTACCACTCATAACAATCCTTCCAACAACCAAACCTTTAGGTGCTAATATATAACGCTTTTCTCCATCAACATAATTAACAAGTGCTATATTTGCAGATCTATTCGGATCATACTCAATGCTGGCAACTTTTCCCGGAACACCAAACTTATCTCTCTTAAAATCAATAGCACGATACTTTCTTTTGTGGCCACCACCACGCCGCCTGACACTAATTCTTCCACCAGCTCCACGGCCAGCTTTAAAAGCAAGACCTGAGGTAAGTGACTTATCACTACCAGTCCTGGTAATTTCCTCAAATGTCAAACCGGCTGTATACCTAAGACTCGGAGTCCTTGGTCTATATGTCTTAATCCCCACTTAAGTTCTCCCCAATTAGAATCTTACAAAGACCCTATGCACCCTCTATAATATCAATCTTATTCCCCTCTGAAAGGGTAACAATAGCTTTTTTCCAGGGCGTAGTAGCTCCTGATCTCATACCCGACTTTGTCCGGGATTGCTTTGGCTTTGCCTTAACATTAATAATTTTACAATCAAGAGGTTTAACTAAAAACAATCTTCTTACTGCTTCCATAATCTGTATTTTATTTGCCCGTGGATTCACTTTAAAAGTATACTTTAACAACTTCCCGGACTCTCTCATTAAATTAGTCTTTTCAGTAAGTACGGGCTGGATAATTACCTGATCATATCTCATTTTTCACCCCCTTACTCCGCATTGTAGAAATCATTAAGATTCCCTACCGCTGTTTCCAAAATAACTACATTCTTTCCATAAAATAAAGTATGTGCACTCAATCTATTATAAGTTAAAAATTTCAACCACGGTATATTACTGCCAGCCCTTCTCAGCATCTTATCATCATCTTTCAATATAAGAACCGTAGATTCTTTACCAACCAGCTTTTTCAGGACTACTGTCAAATCCTTAGTCTTACCGGATTCAATAGTAAAATCTTCAACAACCTTTACCTTTTCCTGCTTTACCTTTAGAGATAAAATAGACTTCATAGCCAGACGCTTCATTTTTCTGGGCATCTTATAGCTGTAGTCTCTTGGTTTAGGACCAAAAATAGTTCCTCCACCAACCCATATAGGAGATTTCTTATCACCAGCCCTCGCATGACCGGTACCTTTTTGCCTCCAGGGCTTAGCATTACTACCCCTGACTTCACCACGAGTTTTTGTACATGCAGTTCCCACTCTTCTATTTGCAAGCTCATTATTTATCGCATAATAAATAGAACCCTCACTAACATCAGTACCAAAAACACCATCATTAAGAGTAATATTTTTTATCTCTTCGCCTTTAACCGAAAAGACTTTTGTTTCCATCATATTCCTCTACTTCTTCTTTGCTTTCTTGACAACGACCACTCCCTTATTCGGACCTGGTACAGCGCCTTTCACCATAAGAACTTGTTTTTCTTTATCTACACGAACAACTCTCAGATTCTGTACAGAAGTTTTAACCCCACCCATTCTACCGGGCATCTTTGTACCCTTAAATGTTCTTGAAGGTGTAGCTGCCATTCCAGTACCACCGAGGCCTCTATGGAATTTGGAACCATGAGTCGCACGACCCCCACCAAATCCATGACGCTTCATTACACCCTGAAAGCCTTTCCCCTTGGATATTCCTTCTACATCAACAAAAGGAAAATCCTTAAAAAGATCAACACCAAAAGAATCACCAACAGGAATATCGATTTCAAAATCCCTCATCTCTTTTAGTACTGCTTTAGGTGTTATCTTATCTCCAAACTGACCACCATAAGGCTTAGTTACGTGCTTTGATTTTCTATCAATCGCACCAATCAATTTTGCAGAGTAGCCATTTCTATCCGTATCTCTCTCACCGACTACTATATTTTCTTCTATTTTTATGACTGTTACCGGAGTCAATACACCCCGTTCGTCAAAAACTTGCGTCATTCCGACTTTTCTGCCGATCAGCCCTAACATCTCATACCTCAATTACTCTTAGCATTAATTACTGTTTAATTTCTACATCCACACCAGCGGGAAGCTCAAGCTTCATTAAAGCATCCATTACCTTGGAAGTAGGATCCAGGATATCTATTAACCGTTTATGTGTACGCATTTCAAACTGCTCTCGAGATTTCTTATTTACAAAAGGAGACTTAAGCACAGTATACTTATTAATTCTTGTTGGCAAAGGAATTGGACCAGCAACTTTTGCTCCAGCCTTTACAACAGTCTGTACTATTGCCCGTGAACTCTGATCAATAAGTTCTACATCAAACCCTCTCAGCCTTACACGGATTCTATCCTTGGTCATTATTCCTCCAAAAAATAAGTCCTGCACCAACTAGAGTACAGGACTCCAAAAAATCTATTCCTCAATCTCCGTAACCTGACCACTTGCTACAGTTCTACCACCCTCTCGAATAGCAAACCTAAGTCCTTTATCCATAGCAATAGGATGAATAAGCTCAACAATGATCTCAGTATTATCACCAGGCATTATCATCTGCTTATCTGCAGGAAGAGTAACCGTACCAGTTATATCAGTTGTTCTAAAATAAAACTGCGGCCTATAGCCGGAGAAAAACGGAGAATGTCTACCACCCTCATCTTTATTCAATACGTAAACCGCACCCGTAAATTTCATATGAGGAGTGATGGATTTTGGCTTTGCCAATACCTGTCCTCTAACAACATCTTTCTTATCAACACCTCTTAACAAAGTACCAACATTATCACCAGCCTGGCCTTCATCAAGAAGTTTATTAAACATCTCAACACCAGTACAAGTGGTTGTAGCAGTGTCACGAATACCTACAATCTCCATTGGATCACCAATATGAATAACACCCCTTTCAATTCTACCCGTGACAACTGTTCCACGACCCTGGATTGAAAAAATATCCTCAATAGGCATCAAGAAAGGCTGATCAATTGCTCTGTCAGGAATTGGAAAATAAGTATCCATAGCTTCAAGAAGATCATCTATACATTTTGTCTTTTCACCATCTTCAGGGTTTTCCATTGCCTGAAAAGCAGACCCCTTAATGACAGGAATCTCGTCTCCGGGAAAACCATTCTCAGTAAGAAGATCTCTCATTTCTTCTTCTACAAGTTCAATAAGATCCGAATCATCAACCTGATCTGTTTTATTAATAAAAACTATAAGTGATGGAACCCCTACCTGCCTGGCCAGAAGAATATGTTCTTTTGTCTGTGCCATTGCACCATCAGTAGCAGCAACTACAATAATAGCTCCATCCATCTGTGCTGCACCTGTGATCATATTTTTAATATAATCGGCATGACCAGGACAGTCCACATGAGCATAATGCCTGCTCTCTGTCTGATACTCAACGTGACGGGTATTAATAGTTATCCCCCGGGCTTTCTCTTCCGGAGCATTATCAATATCCTCATAACTCATCACCTTATCACCATGCTTTCTTGCACAATGCATAGTAATTGCCGCTGTAAGAGTTGTCTTTCCATGATCAACATGACCAATAGTACCAACATTAATATGTGGCTTGGTTCTATCAAATTTCTCTTTAGCCATCATTTCCTCCTTGTGTATACACACAAATAAATTAGATTACAAGCAAAATCTATTTAAAACGGCAAACAGCCGTAAGTACACCAATACATCAAACCTAAACAAAATCAAAACGATTAAATAAGATTAGTAGGATCCAGAGGTCATTATTCCGTGAAGGTCTCACAAACAACAACATGCCTGTAATTTAATACAGCAACTGAAACCACCTAACCACCCCACCGATTCTGGAAATCATCTGGATGATTGGTTTGGCTTAAGCAAACCCTGCTCAGACACACTGAACAGTTCGCATATAGTATTCAAAACACAAAACTTAGTCAATAGGACAAAGGCTCCTGTTTAAATATTATATGTTATTTTTTCTGTATAGACGCCCAATTTGGGCGTCTCTACAGAAAAATATTATTACCACCTGTAATGAGAGAAAGCCTTGTTTGCTTCTGCCATTCGATGGGTATCTTCTTTTTTCTTAAATGCAGTACCGGCGGAATTAGCAGCATCCATGAGTTCTGCCGCTAGTTTTTCACTCAAAGATTTTCCACTTCTCGATCGTGCCGCCAGGATAATCCACCTCATTGAAAGGGCATCACGACGCTTCTCTCCAACCTCAACAGGCACCTGATACGTGGAACCACCAACACGTCTGGATTTTACTTCTACTAAAGGTTTTACATTATCAAGAGCTTTAAGAAATATTTCCAAAGGCTTGCCATTCCCCTTGGACTCAATAATATCCATAGCCCCATATAACATCCTTGTACTAATGGATTTTTTTCCATCAAGCATCATTCGTGTTATAAATTTTGCTACAACTTTACTTCCAAACCTGGGATCAGGAAGAATTTCTCTAACCGGTGCAACTTTTCGTCTTGCCATTTTCCTACCTCCCTATGCCTTTGGCTTTTTAGCGCCGTATTTAGACCTACTGGTCTTTCTGTCATCCACGCCAAGAGTATCTTTCGCACCTCTAACTACATGGTACCTAACCCCCGGAAGATCTTTAATTCTACCACCCCTCAAGAGAACAACTGAATGCTCCTGAAGATTATGCCCAATCCCCGGTATATAAGCAGTAACTTCAATCCCATTAGTAAGCCTGACTCTGGCAACCTTTCTAAGTGCAGAATTCGGCTTTTTTGGTGTTACTGTCATCACACGGGTGCAAACGCCGCGTTTCTGAGGACACGAATCAAGGGCAGGGGACTTGGTTTTCTTTATTAAAGTTTTTCGTCCCTTTCTAATTAACTGATTAATAGTCGGCATCTCTCTGATACCCTCCCTTTTCTTTTTTACCGTATATTACCCGGCATTTCTTCACACCGTTTTCATCAAAAAACGAAAACAATTTATTACTAATCCAATAGTTAACACTAAAAACTATTCTGTCACTAAAGTTTCAGACTGAACAGCATCAGAATCATTATCAGATAAATTCTCCAACTTTCTCTCTTCCTGAATCCGTTTAACACGGGCATCAAGGTCTTCATTATTTTCATCGTAAAGTTTTACATTTCTATAACGCTTCATACCTGTTCCGGCAGGAATCAGGTGACCAATAATTACATTTTCCTTCAAGCCACGAAGAGTGTCAGTACTACCAGCAATTGCAGCATTAGTCAACACCTTGGTAGTTTCCTGAAAGGAAGCAGCCGATATAAACGAATCAATATTAAGGGATGCCCGGGTAATTCCAAGAAGCATAGGCTTAGCAACCGAAGCCTCTCCTCCCTCTCTTAACACTTTGGCATTTTCAGCATGAAATTTATACTTATCAATCTGCTGTCCATAAATAAACCCGGTATCGCCCACCTGAACTATTTCTACCTTCCTCATCATTTGCCGAACAATCGACCCAATATGTTTATCATTTATATTTACGCCCTGAAGCCTGTAAACTTCCTGTACTTCATTTACAAGAAAAGACTGAAGAGCATTTTCACCTAAAATATCAAGAATGTCATGTGGATCCTTCATACCTTCACACAACTCTTCTCCAGCGGTAACAAGATCACCATTTCTTACCAGCAAATGCTTACCAATCGGAACCTGATGCTTGTGCTCGTGCTGGTAATTATCCACAATCATGATAACACGCTTTCCCTTTACTATATTTCCAAACTGTACTGTACCGCTTATTTTCGCAAGAACAGCAGCATTTTTAGGCCGTCTGGCTTCAAACAATTCTCCTACTCTCGGAAGACCACCTGTAATATCTGCAGTTTTAACCGAGTCTTTAAGGAGCTTAGCCAGAGCACGACCTTTTTTCACCAGGTCACCATCACCAACACTTAAATAAGAAGATCCAGGAAGAAAATAAGTGGCAAGATCATTACCATCCTCATCCATAAGAACAATACGGGGCTGTAGGGTTTCAAGAGAAACTTCATTAATTTTTTTCTCAGTATTTCCCGTATCCATATTTATTTCTTCTTTCAAAGTCATATCAGGAATAATATCTTCAAACCTTACAACACCATCGTATTCTGCAATAATAGGCTCAGAAAATGGATCAAAGGTAGTAATTGAACTGTTAGCAGGTACAGAATCACCTTCCCGTACAAGAAGCTCCGCACCATTCCTAATATCAAGCTTCTGATCCTGTGCTGTGATACTTAACTTATCCTTTGAGATATGAACAAAACCAATTTCATGAGCCTTAACAGCCCCACTCTTCTGATTGACAAGGATTTCACCACCAGTTACTTTCTGGCCTTCAATTACCATAACTTTTGCGGATTTTTCCAAAACAACTTCACGTAAAATCTTTGCAACAGTCAAATATCCTTTTCTTGTAAAAAGAACATCACCACTTTCCAAACTTACAGTATTTCCAATTATTTCTTTTACCAGAACAGGATAGGAAAGTATGGTTTTATTTTCTTCACTAATTTTTGTAGCAGCACCACCAACATGAAAGGTTCTCATTGTAAGCTGAGTTCCAGGCTGACCAATGGACTGAGCAGCGATTATTCCAACAGCCTCTCCTATATCAACAGTTTTGTTTGTAGCAAGATTACGTCCATAACATTTACGACAAACACCATGCTCAGCTTCACATGTAAGTACAGTTCGGATTCTTACGGTTTCTACACCTATCTTTTCAATCTCTTCTGCCAAAGCTTCAGTAATTTCCTCATTAACATCAATAATTATATCACCTGTTATTGGATGCTTAACTCTTTCAAGCGTAAATCTCCCTACAATTCTATCTCTTAAAGATTCTACTATATCTTCACCATCTTTAAGAGCACTTATATCTATACCATTTATTGTACCGCAATCATCATCATTAACAACCATATCCTGAGCTATATCTACCAGTCTTCTTGTTAAGTAACCGGCATCAGCTGTTTTCAAAGCTGTATCAGCAAGTCCCTTACGGGCACCATTGGTTGATATAAAAAATTCAATAATAGAAAGACCTTCTTTAAAATTCGAACGTATTGGAAGTTCAATAATATCCCCGGAAGGCTTTGCCATTAAACCACGCATACCTGCAAGCTGACGAATCTGAGTTCTGGATCCCCGGGCACCGGAATCCGCCATCATAAAGACCGGATTAAATCCACCCTTGTCCTTCTCCAGGAAATCCATAAGTTCGTTTGTCAAATCCTCATTTGTCCGGCTCCAGACTTCAATTACCCTGTTATACCGTTCTTCCTGAGTAATATGCCCCTGAAGATACTGTTCCTGAATCTCACGAACCTGACCATTTGCATCCTCAACCATTTCTTTCTTTTTTTCCGGAATCACTATATCAGTAAGGCCAATGGTAGCACCAAAAACAGTTGCATACTTAAACCCTATATCTTTTATAGAATCGAGCATTTTTACGGCGACAGAAGGCCCAAATTCGGAGTAGGTTTCAGCAACAAGAGCACGAAGCTCTTTATCTCCCAGTATTTTATTCACAAAACTTACTTCAGGAGGCATGCCTTCATTAAAAATAACCCTTCCTGCACTAGTTTCAACAACACTACCATTGATTTTTAGCTTTATTTTAGATCCATAACTAATTGCACCTGAATCCCGAGCCAGAATAACATCTTCTGAAGAACTGTAATACTTCCCCTCACCAAGAGTTCCATCTGTGAACTTCGTCAGGTAATTAATACCAAGAACCATATCCTGAGAAGGGAATACTACAGGTGTCCCATTAGCAGGGTTCAGGAGGTTATTGGAAGACAACATAAGTGTCCAGCATTCTATTTGAGCAGCCTGAGTAAGAGGAACATGAATTGCCATCTGATCTCCGTCAAAATCTGCATTAAAAGCATGACAAACAAGTGGATGAAGCTTAATAGCCTTACCCTGAACCAACACAGGTTCAAAAGCCTGAATACCTAGCCTATGCAGAGTAGGAGCACGGTTCAAAAGAACAGGATGTTCTTTAACAACAGAATCCAGTATTGACCAGACCTCCTGAGTCTCCTGTTCCACTAATGTTTTTGCCTTTTTTATATTATAGACCACATCTTTCTCAACAAGTTTTCTCATAATAAAAGGCTTATACAATTCCAAAGCCATTTTTGTGGGTAATCCGCACTGATGAAGTCTAAGCTCCGGACCAACAACAATTACAGAACGACCGGAATAATCTACACGTTTACCCAGAAGATTCTGCCTAAACCGCCCCTGTTTTCCCTTCAACATATCAGAAAGAGATTTAAGAGGTCTGTTCGAAGCGCCCTTAACTACTTTTTTCTTCTTGGAATTATCAAAAAGGGCATCTACAGCTTCCTGCAGCATCCTCTTTTCATTTCGAATTATTATATCAGGTGCGTTTAAAGCCATAAGCCTTTTAAGCCGGTTATTTCTATTAATGACTCTTCTGTAAAGGTCGTTTAGATCGGAAGTAGCAAACCTACCTCCATCCAATTGAACCATAGGACGAAGCTCCGGGGGAATAACAGGTATTACATCAAGAATCATCCATTCCGGTTTATTAACAGAATCCCGAAAATTTTCCACTATTTCGATACGTTTTAGAAGGCGTTTATCAGTTTTTACACCTTTTGAAATCATCTTCTCCCGCAATTCGGCAGAAAGAACATCCAAATCAAGATTTTCCAGCAAAGTACGAACAGCCTCCGCACCAATACCTGCTGTAAAACCAACACCATACCTTTCCTTGGCCTCCACATATTCTTCTTCTGTAAGAAGATCCATAATTTTCAAATCGGTATCACCAGGAACGATAACAACATATTTCTCATAATAGAGAATTGAACGAAGAGAAGCTATTGTAAGATCAAGAAGAAGTCCAAGCCTTGAAGGAACAGATCTGTAATACCATATGTGAGAAACAGGAGCCGCAAGCTCTATATGCCCCATACGCTCTCTTCTAACCTTAAAATGTGTTACCTCAACGCCACAACGGTCACAAATAACACCCTTATACCGGATGGACTTAAATTTTCCACAGTAACATTCCCACTCTTTTGTTGTTCCAAAAATACGCTCACAAAAAAGCCCCTCTTTTTCCGGCCTGAGGGTTCTATAATTTATAGTTTCCGGTTTTTTAACTTCACCGTATGACCAGGCCCTAATTTGATCGGGCGAAGCCAGTTTTAGCATTATACTATCAAAATCCTGTATATCTCTCATCACAAAACTCCCTAGAACTGTGAACCCTGTCTATTAATCAACTCTTCATCTCTCTCTGTCAAAGGGACTCTACTTCCTTTTATGTCATAAATTGACATATCCAGAGCAAGACCTCTTAATTCCTGAACCAGAACATTAAAAGACTCAGGTATTCCGGCAGCAGAAGAAGGTTCACCTTTAACAATACTTTCATAAATTTTTGCTCTTCCGGACATATCATCAGACTTAATTGTGAGAAGTTCCTGCAGTGTATTTGCAGCGCCATAGGCCTCCAGAGCCCAAACTTCCATTTCACCTAATCTTTGTCCGCCAAACTGAGCCTTACCACCCAGCGGCTGCTGGGTTACAAGCGAATAAGGCCCAGTTGATCTGGCATGCATTTTATCATCTACAAGGTGGTTTAATTTTAACATATAAACATAACCAACAAAAACCTCATTCTCAAAAGCTTCACCTGTACGTCCATCACATATCTTATGCTTACAGGTTTTTGGTATACCAGCTTTTTCAAGCTCCATTTCAATCTGATCCGTTGAAGCAGACTGAAATACAGGAGTAGAATACCATTTATCAAGAACCCGGGCAGCCAGTCCTAATTCCGTTTCAAGGAGCTGTCCAATATTCATTCGGGAAGGTACTCCCAAAGGATTCAGACAAATATCAAGAGGAGTTCCATCTTCCATAAAAGGCATATCCTCTTCAGGAAGAACTCTCGCAACGATCCCCTTATTCCCATGACGTCCGGACATCTTGTCACCTTCCCGGAGCTTTCTCTTTGTAGCAAGAACAACCTTTACAACCTCATCTACTCCAGGAGACAAATCATCCCCTTCGGATCGCTTAAGACGTTGCACATCAATGATAGTACCTTCTGAACCATGAGGTACCTTTAACGAAGTATCTCTAACCTCTTTTGCCTTTTCTCCAAAAATAGAGTTTAAAAGTTTAAACTCGGGTGTAGTTTCAGTTTCTGACTTGGGGGTAACCTTTCCCACTAAAATATTGCCGGAACTTACCTTCGCACCAATTCTTATAATACCTTCTTCATCCAATTGATCAAGGGAATTTTCATTTATATTAGGGATATCCCTTGTCAGCTTCTCCGGTCCCAGCTTTGTTTCCCTGACATCTATGGAAAATTCTTTTATATGAACGGATGTATAGAAATCCTCTTTTACAACCTTTTCTGAAATTAGAATAGCATCTTCATAGTTATATCCATTCCAGGGAAGAAAACCTACCAGCACGTTCCTTCCAAGTGCAAGCTCACCATACTTTGTTGCTGGTCCATCAGCCAAAACAGATCCATTCTCTATTTTCTGACCAACAGCGACTATTGGCTGATGATTAAAACAGGTATCCTGATTGGTTCGCTGGTATTTCTGCATAATATATTCATCCAAAGCACCTTCAGCTTCCGGATCATCGGCTTTTATAACAACTTTATCAGAACTTACATACTCAACAACTCCGGATCTCCTTGCCTTAACCAGAACACCGGAATCATAAGCAGCTTTAGCTTCCATACCCGTACCAACTCTGGGCGGTTCAGGAAAAACAAGAGGAACAGCCTGACGCTGCATATTGGAACCCATAAGTGCCCTGTTTGCATCATCATGTTCAAGAAAGGGTATTAACGATGTGGCAACAGAAATTACCTGTTTAGGAGAAACATCCATATACTGTATTTCAGACGAAGGTTTCGTTGTGTAATCACCTGCCTTTCGAATAGAAACCATATCCTCAGCAAAAGTACCATCCTGTAACAATCGCGCATTTGCCTGGGCTATATTATATTTTTCTTCATCCATAGCAGAAAGATACTCTACTTCCCTTAAAGCCTTACCATCTTTTACTTTTCTATAAGGGGTTTCAAGAAATCCATATTCATTAACCTTTGTATAATTGGCAAGAGAAACAATAAGACCAATATTCGGCCCTTCAGGAGTTTCAATAGGACACATTCTTCCATAATGGGTATAATGAACATCTCTTACTTCAAAGCCTGCACGATCCCTGGATAAACCACCCGGCCCAAGAGCATTAAGACGACGCTTATGAGTTAATCCGGCTAAAGGATTAACCTGATCCATAAACTGGCTGAGCTGACTTGATCCAAAAAACTCCTTAACTGCCGCAACAACAGGTTTTATAGAGATCAAATCCTGGGGTTTGATTGTATCAAGCTCTTTAAGACTCATTCTCTCTTTTGCAATTCTTTCCATTCTTGTAAAGGCCGTTTTCATCTGATTAGCCAGAAGCTCACCAACAGAACGAATACGTCTGTTCCCAAGATGATCTATGTCATCAACCTTTGATTCACCAATATACACCTGAATTAAATAACGCATCGTATTTACAACGTCTATTTTATCAAGTACATGAGAATTATTTTCCAGATCATAATCAAATTTCTTGTTTAGTTTATAACGACCAACTCGTCCCAAATCATAACGTCTCGAAGTAAAAAACATAGAGTTTAGATCTTTTTCGGCACTCTCAATCGTAATTGGTTCTCCTGGCATTAAAACAGAATATACCGAAGAAAGAGCATCTTCCCTTGAAGGTTCATCAATCTCAGGATCATCGGGTGTAAATTTCATTTCTTCCCTTTCAAAACAATTCATAATTATCTGGGAATGAAGAGATTCATCATGATCAAAATCAATAATTTTAATTTTTTCAACACCGGAGTGGATAAGCTCATCAACAACATGCGGGTGCAGCTTCTCACCGGCCTTATACAGTTTTTGATCCTGTCCATCACTTTCAACAATAACAGCTCTGGCAAGAACCTTTCCAACCAACTTATCCTTGTTATCTCTTTTATCCACAACCTTTACAGATTTTATCTTAAAAAAGAGATCTATTAGTTTTTCCCGGGTATCATATCCAAGAGCTCTAAGAAAAAGTGTCCCAAGAATTTTTTTCTTTCGGTCAATTTTTGCATAAATCAGCTCTTTTTTTTGATCAATCTCAAATTCAAGCCATGACCCCCTATAGGGGATAATCCTTGAAGAATAAACACCCTTATCATGTGAAAATATTACCCCAGGAGAACGGTGGATCTGACTAACGACAACACGCTCTGCACCATTAATTATAAAGGTTCCCCTTTCAGTCATTAATGGAACATCTCCAACATAAATATTCTTTTGACGAATCTCACCCGTTTCCTGAAATACAAGATTAACCTTGGCTTTAATAGGAACAGCATATGACAGTCCTTTTTTCTTACATTCGATCTCGGTTAATTTTATATTTGCAACATCAAGCGTATATTCAATATACTCTAAAAGCATATCACCATTCTGGCTTTCAATTGGAAAAATACTCTGAAACACCTCTTCAAGACCCTGCAGAAGGAGAGGTTCCCCGGCTGCAAGTTTTTCCATTTGAAGAAATTTTTCATATGATTTTAACTGTATGTCAACGAGGTTAGGAAGATCCAATGTTTCTTCAAAATCCGAACCTAGATATGTACGCTCAATGGTTTTGCTACCTACAAGCATTACCACCCTCCCTGAAAAAGAAATGCGTACTACTGAAAACCCACAGGACAGTGCACATTCAATTTCTAATATTATACAAAATACCACCGGAAAACAAATTTCGGTGGTTAAATGAGTTACCTAAAAATATTTTTGATAAAACTAAAGCTATTTAACTTCGACAACTGCACCAGCTTCTTCTAATTTTGCCTTCAGCTCAGCTGCTTCATCTTTGGAAACACCCTCTTTCAATGCCTTATCTCCAGCTTCAACAAGGTCTTTTGCTTCTTTTAACCCAAGACCTGTAATTGCCCGAACAACTTTGATTACAGGTATTTTCTTACCATCACCAAAACTCTTCAAAATTACATCAAATTCTGTCTGCTCCTCTACTGCCTCAGCAGGAACTGCCCCTACTGGCGCTGCTGCTACCGGAGCAGCTGCTGTAACACCAAATTTCTCTTCCATTGCTGAAATCAGTTCTGATACTTCAAGAACAGTCATACTTGCAATTGTTTCTAAAATCTCATCTTTTGTAGCCATATTACCTTCTCCTATTTTTTTTGCAGCTATAGCATGGTACCAGTGAAGACTAAAGCTGCTATTTTTATTATACCGATATTAAAAATCGGAATCTTTTATATAAATTACTCACCTTTTTTATCTGCGACAGCCTGAAGAGTACGTACCAGCTTCTGAGGCACTGCATTTAAAATATAAACCATATTCTGCAAAGGTGCATTCATTGTAGCCATTAACTTTGCAATAAGTTCCGGCTTGGTTGGAAGTTTACTAAATTCAACAACCTGATCAGCATTAAAAATATTGCCATCAATTATTCCACCTTTTATAACCAGAACACCGTCTTTTGCAAAATCGACCAATTCCTTTGCAACCGGACCAGCCTCAGCAGAAACCAGAGCCAACGCAGTTGGGCCCACTAAATGATCCCCAACATCCGGCCTTTTAAGCTGGCTAAGTGCAATTTTAGTATATCTGTTTTTTACTACCTTAAAAACAGCTTCCTGAGCTCTAAGTTTAGCCCTCAGTTCAGTTATTTTCTTAACAGTCAAACCTCGATAATCGGTAAAGATTATATCTTTAACGTTTTCAAGTTCGCTTTTCATCTCATTAACTGCAGCTAACTTATGATCCTGTAATGTAACCTGATAATCTGACATAATCTCTCCTTATACTCCGGCCTGTTCAAATGAACGCAAATCCACTTTCACACCAGGACCCATAGTTGAAGAAAAAGTAATTGTTTTAATAAAATCACCCTTCGTATCACCTGGCTTCTTCTTTTTAATGTCATCCACAACCAAAAATATATTATCCTTCATCTGTTCTGCATCCATTGAAACCTTACCAACTGCAAAATGAACAACACCTGTTTTATCCGATCTATATTCTGCACGGCCTTTTTTTAATTCTGCAAGAGCACCTTTCACATCAAATGTTACAGTTTGAGTTTTTGGATTAGGCATTAAACCCCTTCTACCCAGAATAGGTCCAAGCTTTCCTACATCTTTCATCATATCAGGTGTGGCAACGGCTACATCAAAATCAAGCCACCCGCCTTTAATTTTTGCCACAAGATCCACATCACCAACATACGCTGCACCTGCTTCTTTTGCCTCATCTGCCTTTTCACCTTTTGCAAACACGAGAACTTTCTTTTCTGCAGAAAACTGAAAAGGAAGCACAAGAGTGTCCCTAATAGACTGACTTTTCTTTAAATCGAGATTAACAGAAAGCTCGACAGTTTCATCAAATTTAGCAAACGCGGATTTCTTAACTATATCCAGAGCTTTAATAACCGAATAATATCTTTGCTTTTCATACTTGCCAACAGCTTCAGTATATTTTTTTCCATGTCTCATACTACGCACCCACCTCTACACCCATGCTTCTAGCTGTTCCTGCAATAATTTTCATTGCAGCATCAATATCATTAGCATTAAGATCCTGCATTTTCATTTCAGCAATTTCCTTAAGCTTGGACTTTGTAATAGTAGCAACCTTGTCCTTGTGAGGTTCCGCAGATCCACTTTCTATTCCACATGCTTTTTTTATAAGAACTGCAGCTGGTGGTGTTTTTGTAATAAACGTAAATGTCTTGTCTGAATATACCGTTATTACAACTGGTACAGTCATACCTGCTTCAACATTCCTGGTTCTATCGTTAAACTGCTGAACAAACTGAGGAGCACTTACACCATGAGGACCAAGAGCAGGACCAACCGGTGGTGCCGGTGTCGCCTTTTGAGCAGGAACCTGCAGCTTTATAAGCGCAGTAACCTTCTTCTTTGCCATTTTTTTTCTCCAATATACCGGTAGACACAAGGCATGCCTTGTATCTCCCCGTTTGTGGTAATCACGTCCGTTAATAAAACGAACTCCCAACAACCCTTCAACGAAGGGTTTATAAAAAACTGTCTAAAGGACAGTAATCAAACTAAATACCCTCAACCTGTAGAAAATCCACCTCAACGGCTGTTGCTCTGCCAAAAATACCAACCATAACCCTTAGTTTCTCTTTCTCGGCATTTACCTCTTCTATAGTTCCGGTAAAAGTATCAAATGGACCATCTATAATTCGCACACTATCTCCGGAATTAAACACTTGTGCAATTTTAATTGTCTTATCAGATTTAATTTCACCTGTTTTCTGAAGAATAGCCCGCGCTTCCTCGGCTGATATAGGCTGAGGTTTTGTGCCACTCATATACCCTACAAAACCTGTCACACCCTGAATTGCCCGTATCCCGGAACAAATCTCTTTCCATCCGCGATCAGGAAGATCCATCTCTATAAGAATATATCCAGGAAGAAATTTCTTGGTTGTAATCTTTTTTTTACCATCTTTGACTTCCGCAATTTCTTCAGAAGGAACTTTAAGATCAAAAACTGATTCAGTATAAGGTGATCTTTCCATTAATATTCTTATAAATTTTTCTATCTTATTCTCATATCCTGAATAGACATGAAGCACATACCAACCCTTAGCCATTTTCCCTCCACTCTCTACAAAACTTCAACGCAAGGATCCTGACAACTAAAAAAGTAGATCCATACCTTTAAGCAAAAGAAAATCCACAAGACCAAGAACAATTGCAAAAATCGCAATAGAAACAATAACAACCTTAGTTGAAGAAGCCACACTCTCTCTGCTGGGCCAAACAACCCTCTTAAGTTCAGCTGTACTCTCTTTAAAGAACTGTACAATCTTTTTCATAATATAAATATCCTTAAGTCGACGCAAAATAAATAACAGGCCAGGTAGGATTCGAACCTACAACATCCGGTTTTGGAGACCGGCGCTCTAGCCATTGGAGCTACTGGCCTGAGAACTTCTTACTTAATTTTACTTTCCTTATGCAATGTATGCTTTTTATCCCACTTACAATATTTCATAAGCTCGAGCTTTCCCTGCATATTTCTTCTGTTTTTTTCAGTTGTATAGTTTCTACGATTGCACACTGTGCATTTAAGAGCAATTTTTTCAATTGCCCCTTTCTTTTTACTTGCCATAACCGTCTAATCCCCTATAACCCCTGGTATTCAAACAGAGGCAATATATAAACTACAGTATAAAAATCAAATGATTCACAGATTAGTACAAAGACACTCTCCATGTCAACACAACTGACCTAAAAACATATGTTTAAAATATCAGTAATTCTCCAGCCCTCGATCGGATTCGAACCGATTACCCCCTCCTTACCATGGAGGTGCTCTACCGACTGAGCTACAAGGGCATTATTAAAGTCCGCCAAAAATAGCAAAGTTAGGGGGTTTTGTCAACATGCAAAAGAGGCTTATCAAGGTAATATATGGTTTTAAGATTTTTAGTAAACAATATTGAATACAAGTAGATTTGTTCCTACTTGAGTAAATTAAAAATATAATCATAATCTATACCTGTAAAATACACAGGACAGGAGTTTCTTTTGACAAAAACAACAGAGAACAGTAGAAGTGGTAAAAGTTCTGAATCTATAAAACAGGGCTTTCTTGAACATCTTAAATATACCCTTGGTGTAGACGAGTACACAACAACAAATCATGACCGCTTTATGGCTCTGTCTTACACAATCAGAGACAGACTGATAAATCAATGGATAAAAACACAGCAGACCCATCATAACAAGAATACAAAGCGAGCCTATTACCTGTCTTTGGAATTCCTTATGGGCAGAGCCATGGGCAATAATATTATTAATATGCAGCTTGAAGATAATGTTGCAGAATCATTAAAAGAACTGGGTTACAATCTGGAAGATCTGGAGGATCAGGAAGCTGATGCAGGTTTAGGGAATGGAGGCCTTGGAAGACTTGCCGCATGTTTTCTTGATTCCATGGCAACTATGAATCTTCCATCCTTTGGTTATGGAATACGATATGATTACGGTATTTTTAAGCAGAAAATTGATAATGGCTACCAGACAGAACAGCCGGATGACTGGTTAAGAAACGGGAATCCATGGGAAATAGAACGCCCGGATGTTAATGTAAAAGTATCTTTTGGCGGCAGGGTTGAGTCCTTTAACGAAAAAGGAAAAACTATTTACAGATGGCTGGATACAAACGATGTAATTGGGGTTGCTTACGATATGCCAATAGCAGGATATGGCGGTAAAACTATTAATACTCTAAGATTATGGAGTGCCCGGGCAGCTGAAGAATTTGACTTTCAGGATTTTAATGACGGTGACTACGTAGAAGCTGTCAGTGCAAAGGTACAGGCCGAAAACCTGACAAAAGTACTCTACCCCAACGACACCCTGTATCTGGGAAAAGAATTACGCCTAAAACAGCAGTACTTTTTTGTTGCATGCTCTCTTAATGATATTTTACGACGTTTTCGAAAGTCTGGAGAATCATGGGAAAAATTCTCGGATTTTGCTGCAATCCAGCTGAATGACACACACCCTTCCATTGCAATACCTGAGTTAATGAGACTTCTTATAGACGAAGAAAATCTATCCTGGGATAAAGCATGGGAAATAACCGTTTCGGTTATGGGTTATACAAACCATACCCTTATGCCGGAAGCCCTGGAGAAATGGCCGGAACCAATGTTAGAAAAACTCCTGCCACGACATCTTCAAATAATTTTGGAAATAAATCAAAGATTTCTTAATAAGGCAATAACTGTATTTCATACTGATATGGAAAAAATAAAAGATATCAGCATAGTAGAAGAAAGCAATCCAAAACAAATAAGAATGGCTAATCTATGTATTACAGGGTCTCATTCAACTAATGGAGTTGCAGCACTGCACACAGAATTACTAAAATCCAGACTTGTACCAGCATTTGCAGAAATATTCCCCCAAAGATTTAACAATAAAACAAATGGAATTACTCAAAGAAGATGGCTGCTTAAAGCAAATCCAGGGCTTGCCTCACTTATAACAGAGACAATAGGGAATGCCTGGATTACAGACTTTGAGCAGATAAAAAAACTTGAACCCATGGCAAAAGATAAAGATTTTAGAACAAAATTCTATAAAACCAAAATCAAAGCAAAACATCAACTCTCTGAATATCTATTTAAAAGATATGGAATTAAATTAAACCCGGATTCTATAATTGATACACAAATAAAACGGATTCACGAATACAAAAGACAGCTTTTAAATGTTCTCCAAATAATTATGCATTACAATAGATTAAGAAAAGGGAATATTGAAAAAGCTTTACCCCTTATATCCCTATTTGCAGGAAAATCTGCACCAGGCTATGATATGGCAAAGTTAATAATTAAACTAATAAATAATGTCTCTGATGTTATTAATAATGATGAATCAATAAATAAACAACTGGAAGTATATTTTCTTGCTGACTATAAAGTATCTCTGGCCGAAAAGATAATACCTGCCACAGATATTTCAGAACAAATTTCCACAGCCGGAACAGAGGCTTCCGGAACCGGAAACATGAAGTTTATGTGCAATGGGGCTATTACTTTAGGAACAATGGATGGAGCCAATATAGAAATTGTACAGGAAGCTGGTATTGAGAATGAATTTATATTTGGACTTAATTCAGATCAAGTAGAAAAATTAAAACCCAACTACAATCCAATAGATTACTACAGTAAAGATAAAGAGATAAAAGATGCTCTGGATATGGTTTTTAATGATTATTTCAGCTTTTCTGAACCTGGAATATTCGAACCAATACGCAGGATGCTTATGGAGGAAGGGGACAAATATATGCATCTGGCAGATCTTAGATCCTATGATGATGCTCACCAAAAGGCTATAGCAACCTACAGAGATAAAGAAGAATGGAATAGAAAAGCAATTATTAACATTGCCTCATCCGGGAAATTTTCTTCGGACAGAACAATTGCCGAATATGCTAAGGATATATGGAATTTAAAACCCTGTCCTATTGAATAGCAATATTTTAGAGACACCCATCCTGGGCGTCTCTAAATAACACCCTATCTTTCTATTGCTTTCTTCAGCTCTTCCACCATCTCTTTTTTCATATTAAAAGAATGTTCTGATGCAGGGAAAGATTCACCTTGTACATCAGAAATAAATTCCTTAACTGCATTCAGCTGGGAAGTATATGCATCGGTATAAACTTTTACAAATTTAGGTGTAAATCGTTTAAAAAGACCCAGAAGATCATGTAAAACAAGAACCTGTCCATCACAATGAACGCCGCCGCCAATGCCTATTGTTGGAATTTTTACTTTCTCTGTAATAATCTGTGCCAGCTGTTGAGGAATAGCTTCCAGAATAAGAGCAAAAGCCCCGGCATCTTCAAGTGCCAGAGCATCATCCAAAACCTGTTTTGCTGCATCAATAGATTTACCCTGAACTTTAAACCCACCCATCATAGCTGCAGTCTGGGGTGTTAATCCTATATGCCCGAAAACAGGAATACCTGCTTTATGAATAGCTTCTGCAACAGGAACAAATTCCTGGCCGCCTTCAAATTTAACAGAATCACACCCTCCGTCCTTATATAAAATGCCAGCATTTGTAACTGCCTGCTCCACAGATATATTATAAGACATAAAAGGCATATCCCCCACAATATGAGCACGGTTTACAGCTCTGACAACCGGTTTAATATGTGCTAACATTTCATCCATAGTTACAGGAACAGTGTCTTTATAACCAAGTTCAACCATTCCAAGGGAATCTCCTACAAGAATTATATCAATTCCTGCTTCATCAACTATTAAACCCTGAGGATAGGTATAAGCTGTAATCATTGATATTTTTTTTCCATCTGCCTTCATCTTATGAAGATCAGATACTAATAATTTTTTTGTTGCTTCCGGATGAGAACTCATAATAAACTCCTTTTTACACTACAATTATGTTATATATTAGAACAAAAAATCATATAATACAACAATCATTTTTAAATTTTAGAAAAAATTTTGGACAATCTTAAGAACAAGTACTCAATACTTATCTGCTTGCCGGGTATTGGTATCATATGATCAAAAGATTCAAAGAAACGTTCAGGTATATTATATTTTGATCAAATTTGAATTTTACGTCGAAGTTTAATTTCTGTCCCGCCTAGATTCAAATAGTATCCAACCGAATTTTATTTTAATAGCTGGGATTGTAGAATTAAGGGTGGGATGTATTGATCAAAAAATTATATCTCTATATATTAAGTGTTAAATAATATAAGTTCGAAAGGAAAAAATTTATGTCGGAATTGGAAAACAAAGTACTTGTAGTTTTGGAGAATATTAAACACCCAGCAATTGATTTAAGTCTCATAAAGCTGGGAATGGTAAAAAATATTGAACTGGATGGTTCCTCTCTAAGTGTTGATTTTTACTTTCCATTTCCCAATATTCCTATTAAAGAAGCTCTGTTTGAAAGCATTAGAACGCCAATGGAAGCAATGGGAATTACAGTTACTTTTAAAGAAAATATTATGAACCAGGAAGAAGTACAACAGTTCCTTGCAATGGAAACAGCTAACTGGAAAAATTAATCATATTTACACTCAAAAAAATCTTATATAAATTTTTATTGATAAGAGGAAAAATATGAAAATTAACATTACAGTTATTATTATTAATGCAATTGCTCTTCTTGGAATTGCTTTTTCCTTCTACAAAAACAAGCAAAAATCAATTAAAGCCTTAAAAATAGCTTTTAAAGGTACATTAAACATGGCACCGGCTATAGGGATTATAATTATTCTGGTTGGATTACTTATGGGATTTTTTAAACCTGAACTAATTTCAAAACTTCTTGGAAATCAATCCGGGTTTATTGGTATTGCCCTGGCATCTGCAGCAGGAGCTATTCTTATGATTCCTTCTCTAATAGCCTTCCCTCTTACAGCTTCACTTGTTGAATCCGGTGCTTCAATCCCGGTCGCAGCAGCTTTTATTACAACCCTGACAATGATAGGTTTTGTTACACTTCCTATTGAGATTAAGGAGATGGGGAAAAGACTTACTTTGCTGAGAAATGGAATAAGTTTTATAATTGCTGTGGGCATTGCTCTTATTATGGGGGCACTTTTATGAATAATAAAGAAAAAAACATGAATGGAAACAAAAAATCACAAATGATGGGCAAAAAGAAAAATAAAAAAGGCAGCATTGCCATATTGGCAGGTAGTATAATTACTGCAGTTATACTACTTATCCTGTATCCTGAAAATCAGGCCCCATCGATTAAGGCATCCGCAGATCTTCTAAAAGAACTAATACTAATACTCCCAGCTGTAATGGTTTTAATGGGACTTTTCGCTGTTTGGGTTGATAATAAGCTCGTTATAAAATATCTTGGTCATGCATCAGGTATTCCGGGTCTTGCACTAGCACTATTTTTAGGAATGATCCCTACAGGTCCACTATATATTGCCTTCCCCATGGCATCGATGCTTTTAA